>OGHU01000373.1_pt1 | contig 30984 bp, 19 predicted proteins | sample 1571521 | NCBI WGS metagenome assembly OGHU01 (sample SAMEA2581963, study PRJEB24529) | metagenome | biome: Human gut stool | place: China | collected 2011 | reverse complement strand
TAAAAATATCCGGACGGATCTCTGCATGTATCTGTAATACCTGCCCCAACAGTGCAAGAATTCTTGGAATGTCCTTTTTCTCTGCCTTGCGAATCTTCATTTCTATTTTACTCCTTTATTCGGCAAATCCCGTTTTATTACTTCTCACAGTGTTATAACCCTTCCATGTCTAGATCCACGATTAACTTTCCAATTTTCCGTTCTTTTAAAAGATAGCACATATAGATAGGAAGATATACCACGGATCCCTCCTGTTCCATATTTGCTACCGATAAAACATATGCTTTCTCAATATGATAATCAGAAATTTTCATAAAGTTATCCAAGGATTTGTGTGCTTTGTAAGCTTTCCCGGATTTCACCTCAATGGGAACCACTTTCCCATCCATTTCGACCAAAACATCCAGTTCCCCTATATTTTTCTTTTTACAGAAATAAGGTTCCAAACCATTGGCCGTTAATTGCTGTGCCACAGCATTTTCAAAGTGAGCACCGTTATTTACTTCGCTGTTTTTATTGATCAGTTCCAGTTTGGTTTCCGCCGGATATGCACTGGTAAGCAAACCGGTGTCATTGGAAAAAAGTCGGAACACATTACTGCTCTTGCTCGCTTTGAGAGGAATAACAGGAGCTTCCACGTTATACACCGGTAACGCAACTCCGGCATCTTTCAGCCATAAAAAGCTGTTTTCATATCTGTCAAACTTTAACTCTTTATTCAGCATTGTAAATACAAATTTTTTATTCTGTTTGTTCAATTCTGCCGGTATGATATCATAAATAGATATCAATTTCAGTTTTTTATCTTCACTCTCATATTGAGAGAAATCCTCTTTATATAGCGCAACGATATCCCGTTGTACCTTATCCACTTCCCGGATATCTTTTGTAGCAATATAGATTTTTACCGCATCCGGCATGCCTCCGACAATTAGATAGATAAAAAACAGCGACAATAGCTTCTGATGTATGAATTCATCCACGGGCTGACATGTTTCAAATTTCGCTTTCAACATTTCCAAAGTTGTTTTTGACACATTATTTGCTATCATGAATTCTTCAAAATCCATCGGATACATTCTCAAAACAGTTAAATATCCAACCGGAACCGACGTTATTCCCTTAAGCTCTACTCCTAATAAGGATCCGCTCATTACATATTTGAAGCTGCCTTCTTCTACAAGGAATTTTATTTTTGTCACTATTTCCGGACATTTCTGTATCTCATCAAAAAAGACGACCGTTTCCTGCGGCTTACAATCCTCCGGCATAATCATTTTTAATTTCACCAGGAACTCATTCGCACTCATTTTTACATTGAGATAATCCACCAAATCCGGCTGATCTATAAAATTAACTTCAAACTTACGATATCCGCTTTTGGCAATTTCCTCTCTTATCAGCCAGGTCTTTCCAATCTGTCTGGCGCCTGTTACCAATAATGCTTTATCCGATCTTTTCAACCATTCTTCTATGATAATAGAGTCTTTTCTATACATAAATTCCCTCCTCCCTTTTTAACAGTATCTATTTTGCCCCGTTTTTTCAATATGATTTGTAATATTTTGCCCCGTTTTATTCAATTTACCATTCCAAAGGTATTTTTTTCTTTCTCGTCGAATTCTTTTTTCCATGCAAAAATAATTGTTGTATCATCCCTATAAACTGGAATTTTCTCAATTCTTCATCTCTGTTTTTTTCTTTTCCAATTAATTAATAGACCAATCGTTGAAATAACAAAAATTAATGCTGATGTTAGAGAAAAAATACCATCAGTAACCACAAATATGATAAACGTGGCTAATGGAATATAATTAAGAATACTTTTCAAAATTTTCATGTCCAATCCTCCCTCGTATAATATCTTTCAGATACATAAATACATGTATCTCAGTTACCAAATAAATATTGTTCAATAGTCTTAGTAAAGCCCATGATATAATTGTCCTAGTGTCAATCAGGTAATAGTTCTTTTCCCCCCTGTTGAACCAGTAATGGTTGCTTCATAATAAGTCTGTTCCCCTGACATGGAAGTTAGCTTCAAACCGGCTGGCTGTTTGCTTAAGTTCATGGATAACCATCTAGCAGTGTGGTTTCGCATCTGTCCATCTTAAGCTGGATTCTTATATGCGAGGGTGTCGATGCTCCATGATCATGGGTTTTACCAAGCCGATTGAACACTTTAATCCATAACGAAAGAAGGTGATTACAATAAACACACTTTACGTCGGTATTGATGTAAGCAGCAAATCCAATGTCGTTTCCTTAGGTTTCATAATAGGTTTTTCCTTATTTTACCACATGACAAAGGGTATTGGTATTGTTATTTTCGTTCTTTGATGACTGATTCTATGATATTTATTTCTTCATCAGTAAGGTTGTATTCTTCGTAAAGCTCTTGGTCTGTAAATATATGGTCAAAGGCTTTTGATACTGGTACGAAATGCCACTAATCATTACTACTGTTTCCCAGATTATCTGGAAAGCCTTATGGTATTGTATTTAAATTTGGACTACTTGATTTTCTAATTGCATACGCAATTCGTGAAATGTATAATTATACTGTTGATACATCAGACACACAAATGTAAATAGGGACAAAATCAATAAATCGCACCACCCGTGAGAAAAGCGGTAAAGCAAATCCCATATAATAAAGCTGATGCAAAACACAGCAATTGATACAACAGTTTGTGTTTATTAAGTAATGCGGCGGTAAAGAAAAAAAGAGGAAGTGCATTCAGCATATACCGCCCACCACTGATCAGAAATGTGACAGAGTAATTGATTAGGGTATAGACCAGGAGATAGGCACTGTATTTCAGCGGCTGGGTCCGGAGAGAATAGAGAAGCAGTGCAGCAGCCACAACGAACAGAATCAGTTCAGGATACCATATGAGAAGCGTGGTATCGGAGACCTGACCGGAAATATAACGCATAATTTCCGCCACACAATTTGTGAACCAGGTAGCGGTGTGATACCAGTGATTCTCCTGATAAACAGTGAACTGAAAAGCATTGCCGGTGATCTGATAATTAAGCTCTAAGTACACAAGGTTCCCGATGGGAATCAGAAACAGCCAGACGGTCTCTGTAAAAAAGTGTTTCAGAAAGCCCTTGAACTGCCCCTCCTCAATCATCCGAATTGGTTGAGAAGATATTAGAAATTCAATTATACCGACGCCAAAAAGGATAACACCCTGAATACGACAGAGGGATGCTAAAAGCCCAATCAGCCCCACAATCAGCCATTTATGCCTGCGGATATAGAAAAAACCCGCAGAAATCAGACAGAAAAACAAGCTCTCTGTCATGATTCCTCCGAAGAAAAAAGAAAACGGGTATAACAATAACAAAGTCAATGATTTCTCGGCAATGGAAGCTCCGTATTCCTCCTTTACAGCACCATAGAAAAAGACACAGCCCACACAAAAAGAAATGATGGAAACAGCAAATGCAGCCACAGCATAACTGTTCACAAAAAAGTGAAAGAAGCGGATGAACCAGGGATATAACGGGAAGAAGACGAGAAATAGATGCTCTTCTCTGCCAGACCATTCCGTTACTTCTGTGCAATTGACATATCCTTTTTCCGCGAGATCAAGATAATGCTGGGCATCAGATTTATTCCACAGATTGAAAAAATCATTCCAGGAAAATGCAGCTGCATGTGATAAAAAATCTGATTGCACCAAATAGATAAGCACACTTGCAAAATATATCAGTACACGGATCAGAAAAGCCAAAAACAGAATCCGGAGAACGTCTTTTTTCGTCAGACCTTCTCCTTTATAGTCTGTTGTATTTTGAAAAAATCGAGAAACTCTGTATTTTTCCGGAACATCCATTTCAACAAAAAAGCGAACAAACCATATTCCTATAAATAAAATGAAGATGGTATTCAGAAGAATGGTCATAATAGTCTCTTGCCTTTCATTTAACCCGAGATCAATACCCAGGTCGGTCTCCAACGTAAGTATTTTATTACAAAATCCACATCCACCGGCTGTCCGGACAATACCGGATAGAACAGCAGGAACAGGGCAAACGCCACCGTGGCATAAGCGCAGCAGCCGATAACAAAGGCGCGGTCGGATACATGTTTCTTCCACTGCATCAGGCTGTACACGATCATCAGTACCACAAAAGGAACACTGGGGAAATAGTGGTAGATGAAAGTGATCCTGGTGACAAAGAACCAGGGCAGGTACTGCGCCAGGTAGCCGACTGCCAGAAAAGCAGCTGTTGCATATTCTCTGTGGGACAGGGTAATTGCAGTATCTGTGGAGCTCTCTGTTTTTGTGTGTCCTGTCAGAGAACAGAGAAACGCATTATTGCGAATTAACAGGTACAGGATGTAAATAAATGCCGGAATACCGATCCACCATACAACAGGATTGCCGAAAGCGCTGATCCCCTCTTTGATTGCATCGGTCACATATCCCGAATAATACCAGATCGGACGTACCATGGTCGGCCACTCATACCAGGAGGAAGAGTAGGGATGTGTCGCCTCCAGGCCACTGTGGTAATTGAACATGGAAGTCTGGTTCGCCAGCATACGGTCAAGCAGGCCGGGATGAGCAGTATTCACAAACGGCAGGTAGGACAGCAGATAGATCACTACCGGGATCAATACGAAAAAGGTCAGACAGAAATCGATGGTCTTGATCGTATAGTTAGGGAAATTCTTCACTATATATTTATGATCGATACCGTTTGTGCTTTTGCCGGGATGTGCTTTGGCATAAAGGTATTCTCGGTAGCGACGCAGCAAATGCGCGAAAAACAGCAGTGCCAGACCACATCCGGCATAGACACCGGTCCATTTGCAGGCAATGCCAAGCCCCATGCAGACACCGCACAATCCTAATGGAAGGAAGGTCTTATGTGGTGGCGTGTCATAAAAACTCATGGAGCAATAACTGTACATAAAATAGTACATGGCAATCACGAAGAACGTGATATAGACATCGATCGTTGCAATCCTCGTCTGTGTAAAATGCATAAAATCAAAGGCAAACAGGAAGCAGGCGAGAGCCGCTGCAGGGGTATTGCCGGTCATTTTCTTCCCCAGCAGATAGAGGAAGGGCAGCATGGCGATGCCAAATAAAGTACCCATGATCCGCCAGCCGAAGGGATTCATCCCGAAAATAGCGATACCCACAGAGATCAGAATTTTGCCCAGAGGCGGATGCGTATTTTCATAAGTGGGCAGTCCGTGGAGGAATTCATAAGCCGTACGGGCATGATAGATCTCATCGAAATACATGCTGTTACGGAAAGAATAGCGTTCCGGGTAGCAATCGCTCTCATCGAACAAAGTCTCGTAAGCAGAGGCATTCACAGGGCGCAGGATTTCACCGTCCGCATCCGTGAAGACCAGTTCGATCAGAGAGGCATCCGTATCGGTCAGTGTGAGACGCAGGCAGCGGGCATCTGTTACGCCTGCCTGCCGGGTCAGATCTTCCAAAGACACATCCTGCCAGGTGAAGACATTATTCAGAATGATCTCGCCCAGATACGTCCAGTCCTCGGCCTTTGAGCTACGGACTTCAGCCGTAAAATGCCGCTGATGCCAGGGCGCGATGTAACTTGCCAGGGTAACGGGAACTGTATTTTCCGGAAATTCCAGTTCAATGACCTGATTCTGTGTCATATCGTAGGTTGTCTCGGGAGCCTTGCGGTCGCCCAGGTCATAGAGTGCAAAAAAGCTGTAGAGAGCACAGATTGTCAGCAACAGACACAGGTCTGCTTTCGTGAAGCGCACCTGCTCCTTAGAAGGTGTGGGCGCTAAGGGGGAGAGAAAATGTTCCCGGAACAGCTGCCACAGTCCGCTACCGGAGACTGTAGAAGAACTGCGGTTTGCTCCGGCATGCCCTTTTACACCAGCGGCAACAGTCACCGCTTCCCCATGAACATAATATTTCCAGATGATTTTGTAGAAATCATACAGACAATATAACATACCTGCGGATACCAGCAGAATTATGGGAGCCTTGCGGTCATAGTTCTGCGGATCGTAATGGTACAGCACGTTGGCAGTGTTGTAGAAATGCAGCGCGGCGAAACCGGCATAACATTTCCACAGGGAACCAGCAGGCTTATACAGACAGCAGAACAGCAGCAGTGCAAGTCCCGGATACATATAGCGTTCGTGCATTCTGACAGAAAACAGGAACATAGTCAGAATGATAAAAGCACCGAGGCAAAAATAGCGTGAAGGTTCTTTTCGGCAACGCAAGGCAATCAGAAAAGTAAAAAGAACGATCAGCACAATGGCAATGGATCCCCAGGTCCGGCAGGGAAGGAACAGAAAGATCGTGTTCTGGTCCACCCAGTTCATGCCTAACAGCCCCCAGAAATTATAGGCATTAACCGCCGCATATTCATAGGAACCCAGCGTGGAAGTATACTGCGAGGTGGCGGCATCCAGACCGAAGGGAACGCACAACAGAAGCATGCCGCAGATCACAGCCAGACCGCCGCACAGATTATAAGAAAATTTCCTCCAGGAAAAATCCTGCAAAAATACATGATCCAAAATGCCGACCAGAAGGACGGGAGTGAAGATCAGTGTCTGCGGCTTTAACAGAACTCCAATACCGTAGATCGCATAAGCCGGGAGCATTTTGCCGTCCATAAGAAACAGGCACATCAGGATCACCACCAGGGTGTGAACGGAATCCACCTGCCCCCAGCAGGAAGAATTCAGGATGATTGCCGGCTGGAATAGGTAAGCACAAGCTACACATACAGATTGTATTTCGGAAAAATGCAGTCTTTTTGTCGCCTCTCTGTAGAGCAGATAGCCGCAGGCCATGTCGCACAGAATAGCAGGCAGCTTTAACAGCATGATATGCAGGCTGGAATAATAAGGAATCCCAAGCAGGGAACGCAGCGCCCCGATGAGATACAGGACATACATGAATCCAGGCGGATAATCGGTAAAAGTCTCCGCGGAATAGAATGCCCCGGGACCTACGGTGAAGATCCGGTCAGCCCACGCAGCAAAACAGGCAATATCATTGCCGAAACCGTGGGTGGTATAAGCAAGGATCAGACGAAGCAGCAGGGCAGCCCCGAAAATGATCCAGACGAACCGGGTAATGTTTTGGAATTTACATTTGTCTTCCTCTTTTTGGAAACCGGTATAGCAGACACCGCACAGAAGCAGTGAAAGGATAGCAAAAAAATGTATCATAAGATATAATTCCCCCCAATATTTTTATGATCACAACTTAAAAATATCAAAAAATGAGTCTTTCGTAAAGACGAATACTTAAAAATAAGTTATAATCATTAGTAAATTCAGACAGATGCAAAAAGGGGACAAACATGAAGAATAAGAAAGTGGAAAATATCATCACAGCAATACTGGCGGCGGCAGTTTTGATCACCGGAGGGATGAGTCTGTATTCCTATCTGTCGGAGCAAAAGGCGAAAAACGAATATGATACCATAAGACAGGAGGCAGTGGTGGAAGAGTCCAGGGTGGAAGAGACGGAAGAAGTACAGGTGAAAAACTACCCCGATCTGCAGATTGATTTTGCAAATCTCAAGAAGACCAATCCGGATTTCCGGGGATGGCTTTATTTTCCGGCGCTGGATATCAGCTATCCGGTGGTACAGGGCGAGGACAACAATTATTATCTGAAGCATTCTTTTGAGGGAGAAAGTGTAAATGCCGGATGTATTTTCATGGATTGTGAGGCTTCGGCGGACTGGTCGGACCGGAACACCTTCGTCTTCGGACATAATATGCGGGATGAGAGCATGTTCGGTAGTTTTAAAAATCTGTTGAAGGGGACGGTAAGCTGTAAGGAGGATCCGTATTTTTATATCTATACGGAAGATAAGGTCTATATTTATGAAATCTTTGCTTATTACGAGACCAGAAGCACCAGCGACCGCTTCGCAACCTTTACCTCGGATGCTTCCTACGATGATTACGTGCAGTGGGCGACGGAACATTCCCTGTATGCCTCGGATGCGGACTTAAGCGACAGGGGGAACATTGTGTCGCTGTCTACCTGCTATGGTTCCGCAGGCACGAAGCGAAGAGCACTGCTCCATGGAGTACTGACAGAAACGGCCGCTTATTAGGACATTGGTACCACAAATGGACAACCAGAGAACAAAAATAAGCAATAAATCACAAATTTAATAAAAAATCTGAACCTTTTTTATGAGATCCATAGTCTTAATAGATGTAAAGAAGAACGAAAACGTTTAAGTGCGTTGGGAGTAACACATGGGGTTTCATATAAGGGAGAAATCAGATGAGTAGACTTAGTAAGTATGTAAAAGAAAAAATCGTAAAGGTTCTGGTGGCAGTGTTGGTAGTGGGAACTGTCGCAGGGAACGGAACACTTACGGTACAGGCAGAGGAAGCGGCTACAGTAGTAGGGGAAGAGTCTGTATCCGGTGGTGACGCTGTTGTGAAAGAAAATGTAGTAGCTGATCCGGAGGTAACACCGGAAGCAACGACGATGGTTACACCGGAAGAGGCAGCAGGTGCAGGTCTTATCATGCCGCTGACAATGAATTTATGTGCGGAAGCAAATGAGACAGTAAATGCGGTGACTGTGGATATTGCTGGAGTTTTAGGAGCTGCCAATGGCTATGGAATTTTTGTAGAGGGAATTACGGAGCAGAGCGGTGACAGTGAAGCTAATATCTGCACAGGCAGTTTGAAATATTATAATAACATTGGCTATACAGGAAAAGGTACTATTTATGTAGATGGTGAATATACAGGTTCAGGCTCCAATATTAGATGTTCTAATCTGATTCTAAAATCAGCTTCTTTTGAGCAAAGAGGTAATCAATGGTTTGTAAATGGAGTTTATGTAGGAACCACTGAGCAGATTGGAAAAATTGAAAGAGGTCAGTTCGATCTGGCAGGAGCATTTACAGCTATTCGTACAAATGCTGAAAACTTGCATGCAATGGGAACGGAATTGAGTTCTAATGAGATTTCCTTGAATGATGGACAGAATATTTTTCGCGTAAATGGAATTTCGGATTTTGAACCTAAAGTAGCTGTGGAAAACGGTAAAACGGTTGTATTTAATATAACACCTGATGGTAATAATTTTAAGTTGGTAGGACAGAGCACATCTGGCATTGATAATTACCCGGAAGCAGATAATGCAAATTTGTTAGTGTATAATTTTGGAACATATGATGGAACTATTACTTTATCTACTACAAGAGGAACGATTCTTGCACCATGTGCTAAGGTGATTCTCGAAGCAGGAAATAATTCAGGTAGAATTGTAGCTGCAAATTTGCAAACGCAAGCAGAGTGTCACTTTAGTGGAAATGAGTGGCATCCCAGTGAAGAGCCTACGCCGACCGTGACACCGACACCTACGCCGACCGTGACACCAACGGCAACACCAACGGCAACACCAACGGCAACACCAACGGCAACGCCAACGGCAACACCAACGGCAACGCCTACGGCAACACCTACGGCAACACCTACGGCAACGCCTACGGCAACACCTACGGCAACACCAACGGCAACGCCTACGGCAACACCAACGGCAACGCCTACGGCAACACCGTCGACAACTCCTGACAACAACCCGACACCTACTCCGACTCCGGGCGCTCCGGATACGACGCCAACCCCGGATGATCCCGGCACCCCTGACGATCCAGGTACCCCTGCGGATCCTGTAACACCCGAGACACCGCAAGTACTTGGTGCGAGACGCCGCAGAATGGTGACGATCGAGGATGATCCGACACCTTTGGCAGACAGAGCAGTCCTCGGAGCATCGAGACGGCCGCAGACCGGCGATGCTTCCGATGCATGGAATCTTGGTTTTGCCTTGTCCTTGACAGGCCTGGGAGCATGGCTTATCCTTAAGAAGAAGCAATAAGAACAGTAATGACATATATTTACCATAAAATTCATGAAAGAGGGTAAACAAATGAAAAAAAGATGCATGAGTCTGATTCTGACAGTAATCATGATGCTTAGCCTGGCAGGCTGCGGCAGGAATGCAGATCTGTCCTCTGTCAGCCGTGATCCGGCGGACAGTGACGGAACCGTATGGTTCGATGAAGAGGCGGTGGCGCTGGCAGGATCTGTACAGAGAGCCGGCATGAGCGAAGCAGAGATTGCACGTGCAAATGAACTTCGCACCATGGCAACCGATGCACTGGCACTGGTGAATGCGAAGAGAGCAGAGAATGGACTTGCGGAGCTTACCTGGAGCAACGGACTGGAGTCCTGCGCTATGGTAAGAGCACAGGAAGCTGCTTCCAAATTCTCTCATACCAGACCGAACGGCAGAGACTGGTATACCGTGAACAGTGAACTGATGTGGGGTGAGAACCTGGCGAAGGGATATGATTCCGCACAGAGCGTGGTAGATGCCTGGATGGCTTCTCCCACCCATGCAGCGAATATCCTGGCAGGAGATTTTACGACTTGCAGCATTGCTGTCTATGAGACAGGTGGAAAACTGTATTTTGCACAAGAATTTGGTTATTGATCCCAAAAAGTTTCTGCCTAATGGGACAGAAAATATAAATAAACAGACAAAACAGGGAAAGAGTTGATATTTTTTGAAATATTAACTCTTTCTTTGCACTCATAAGGTAGTAAAAAGGTTCGGAAAATGCTATAATGGTGATACAGCAGTAGTGTTAGCAGCATTGCAGAAAAATGCCGGCTTGAGAAGGTGGAGAGACATCTCGCCGGAGAAAAGAGGTACATTATGAGTGCAAAAACTACACAGAAGGGACAAAAGCGTCAGACCAATGGTAAGACCACGATCCGCGAGCGGCTGCAGAAGGCAATCCGGCGGCTGGTATTGCTATCGATCGTATCATTGGTCATTGTGTCTATGATCATGAATCTGTCAGGTACCCTGAGCAGACTGAAGGCTGATATGCAGGAGATCGCAAAGCTGTCAGCGGATCGGATCCGTCAGGAATTAACGGTATCGGAGACGATCGTATCTGAGCTGGGATGCAGCTATCAGCTTTCCGCGGCTGTATTTACACCGGCACAGAAGCAGGAGTATATTAATCAGCGCGTGGAAGCTTATGGAATGGTCAGGGGGAAGCTGATCGGAAGTAATGGTATCTGTGCCGCTGACGGAACGGATTATAATGATCGTGAGTATTTTAAACGGTCCATGCAGGGAGAAGTGGTGGTATCGGATCCCATAATTGCCAAGACAGACGGAAAAATCAGCGTGATCATATCCGCACCCGTCTATGAAGGCGGGGATAAAAACGGTGAGATCATCGGCGTGGTATTTGTAGTACCGGATCCGGAGTTCTTAAATGATATTTGCGCAGCCATTTCTATCAGTGAGCATTCCGGATGCTACCTGTTGGGATCTACGGGCACTACGATCGCACATAGTGATTCCGCCATTGCCCAGGAGCAGAAAAATAATATGGAATTGTCACAGACAGACAGCTCACTGAAGGGAATTGCTAAAATAGAGCAACAGATGCTTAAGGGTGAGACAGGATACGGAACCTATTTCAGAAAAGGTGCTTATACATTACAGGCGTATGCCCCGATTGATGGTACTAACGGCTGGATGGTGGCTGTAGATGCACCGGTTACGGATTTTCTGGGCTCCGTTGTGATAGGCATTATCATAGGTGCTGCGATCGGTGTGATCGCAGTGACATACAGCATTTACAAGGCTAAACAGATCGGACAGCGTATCGGGGAGCCGGTGGCACAGTGTACAGACAGAATACAGCTGTTAGCACAGGGTGATCTGCATACTCCGGCACCGCAGGTAGAGACCGGCGACGAACTGCAGATACTTGCGGAGGCGACCGCCAGCCTTTCCGACAATTTGCAGCAGGTAATCGGTGATACGGATTATCTGTTGGGAGAAATGTCGGAGGGCAATTTTGCGATCGGAAGTAATTGCAGGGAAGCTTATATCGGAGATTTTAGCGGCTTGCTGGAGTCTATCCGCAAGCTGAATCATAAGCTCAGTGAGACACTGGGCGAGATTAAAAATGCGGTAAGTCAGGTGTCTGCCGGTGCAGGACAGATGGCGGATGCCGCACAGGGGTTGGCAGAGGGTGCCACAGACCAGGCCGGTTCCGTGGAGGAACTGCAGGCGACCATTACGAACGTCACTGAGATCGTGGAGAAAAATGCCAAGGCTCTCGGAGCATCTTATGAGAAGGCAATGGAATATCAGCAACAGGCCAGAACCAGTGGAGAAGAGATGAAGGGACTGACCGATGCCATGCAGCGGATCAATGAGACTTCCAAGCAGATCAGTGATATTATCGGTGAAATCGAGGATATTGCATCCCAGACGAACCTGTTGTCCCTGAATGCAGCAATTGAAGCTGCCCGAGCGGGGGAAGCCGGAAGAGGTTTCGCCGTGGTGGCTGAACAGATCCGGAAGCTTGCGGATGACAGTGCACAGTCCGCGGTACATACCAGGGAACTGATCGAAACCTCGTTGCAGGAGATTGAAAAAGGAAATCAGATCACGGATAAAACGGCGGAAGCTCTGCAGAAAGTGGTGGAAGGTATTGAGGATCTGGCGAACGAGTCCAAGAAAGCCATGGAAGAATCCAATGCACAGGCAGATGCCATGGCCCAGATCGAACAGGGCATCGAGCAGATATCTACGGTGGTACAGAACAACTCCGCTACCGCAGAGGAGACTTCCGCTACCAGTGAAGAACTGTCTGCCCAAGCGACCAACATGAACGAACTGACAGATGCTTTCCAGTTAAGAAGCGAGAAATAATCGGTGACGGTTATCATCAAGCCGGACATTTCCGCATACAATGCATAGAAACAAGCATTGGAGAGCAGCCGTGTTCGAGAAGCAGAATATACAGGAAACCATAAGTAAACTAAATAGTGACACAGTGAAAGGTCTTACCGAAGGTGAGGCCTTTCGTCGTTTACGGCAAAATGGCAGGAACGAGATAAGAGCTGCGCGGAAAAAGACAAAGATACAGCTTTTTCTGGAGCAGTTGAAGGATCCGCTGATCTACATATTATTGATTGCAGCAGTGGTATCCATTCTCCTGGGAGAAGTCAGCGATGCCTTGATCATCGGTACGGTGGTCCTGGTAAATGCGCTAGTGGGAATGCTCCAGGAGGGAAAAGCTCGAAAAGCACTGGAAGCGTTAAGAAAACTTACCACTCCCCGGACAATCGTGATCCGCGACGGCATCCGAAGAGAGATCCCAGCGGCGGAACTGGTGACGGGAGATCTGGTGGAGCTGGAGGCAGGGGCACGGGTTCCGGCGGATATCAGACTGACCAGAAGTGCGAACCTCCAGGTGGAAGAATCCGCGCTCACCGGAGAATCCGTCCCGGTGGAGAAAGATGCCCTGTTCCTGGCAGACTGCAGGCAAGAGATCCCGTTAACCGAACGGGTCAATATGGTCTATATGTCCACAGTGGTGACGAACGGTCATGGGGAAGGGCTGGTGGTGGCCACCGGCATGGATACGGAGATCGGCAGGATCGCTTCCATGATCACGGATACGGAAGATGAGATGACACCATTACAGAAGCGGCTGGGAGATCTGGGGAAGCTATTGAGTATTCTCTCTCTGGGGTTGTGCGCCGGACTGTTTTTACTGGCGGTATTTCAACATAGAAATATTCCGGAGATGCTTCTGGTAGCGATCTCACTTGCGGTTGCCGCAGTACCGGAAGGGCTGCCGGCAGTAGTCACAATCTGCCTGGCTCTGTCAGTGACCAGAATGGTCAAAGTGCACACCATCATTCGAAGACTTCCTTCGGTGGAGACACTGGGAGCGGTCAGTGTGGTCTGTTCGGATAAGACAGGAACACTTACCCAGAACCGACTCACTGTGGAGAAATGCTGGTGGTATGACGTGATGGAGGATGTCACGGGGACAGGTGGCAGAGGGGAACACCGCATTCTGCCGGAGCTGTTGAGAGGGATGCTTTTGTGCAATGATGCTTCGCTGCGGGGAGAGCAGCGCATCGGAGATCCCACGGAGCTGGCACTTTTAGACTTTGGGGCGAAATACGGTCTGCAGAGAGAGCGGCTGGAGCGGCAGTATCCCCGCTTTGATGAGATCCCCTTTGATTCCGAGCGGAAAATGATGACGACCTGTCATAGGCTTCCCGGTGGCAGATCCGGGAGAGGGATTGCCTATACCAAAGGGGCTCCGGATGTGATCCTGCAGCATTGTACCCATATTTTACAGGAAGGAAGGAGCATTCCCATGACCTCCGCGCAGCGGAAGCGGATAGGTGAGGCTGTGGAACGGATGAATTCCCTCTCTCTTCGGACATTGGCAGCGGCACAGAGTGAAGACTGCAGAGGTGGGGAAGAGGGAATGACGTTCCTTGGTATCGTGGGAATGCGGGATCCCGCCAGACCGGAGGCTGGGGAAGCCGTGGAGATCTTCCGTCATGCGGGGGTGACCACGGTGATGATCACGGGAGATCATGTGGATACTGCCTATGCCATTGCCAGACAGCTGGGGATCGCGGGACACCGCAGCCAGTGTATTACGGGCAGAGAGCTGGAACGGCTGGATGACACTTCTTTTTTAAAGAGAATTAAGGACTTAAGAGTCTATGCAAGAGTCACGCCTGCACAGAAGGTGCGGATCGTGAAAGGGCTACAGCTAAATGGGGAGATCGTAGCGATGACCGGTGACGGGGTCAATGATGCCCCCTCCTTAAAAGCGGCGGACATAGGTGTCGCCATGGGAACCGGAGTGGATGTCGCCAAACAGGCAGCGGATATGATACTCACTGATGATAATTTTGCCACCATTGAAAAAGCCATCGAGGAAGGCAGAGGTGTCTATGAGAATATCCGGAAATCGGTGATTTTTCTGCTATCGTCCAACCTGGGAGAACTGATGACCATGTTTGTGGCGGTGGCAATGGGGCTGGCATCTCCATTAAAATCCAGCCATATCCTTTGGATCAATCTGATCACGGATTCCCTTCCGGCACTGGCGTTGGGAGTGGATAAAAATGACAGCAAAAGCCTGATGCGCTGCCCGCCCAGAAAAGCATCGGAGAGCCTGTTTGCCAGAGGAGGAATAGCATGTACGTTGTTCTATGGAGCATTGATCACCGTGATCGGACTGGCGGCATTTCTGGTGCTTCCCTGCGGGATCCTGGCGGCGGAAGGGGAGCTTGTGGGCAATCCGTTTACCTGGGTAGAACGCCTCAGGGAACTGATGTCCAGGGAACAGATACTGGCGAAATCTCAGACCTATGCATTTACTGTACTGGGAATGTGTCAGCTATATCATGCCATCGGCATGCGTGATGTACAGAAGTCCGTATTTGCCATGCGCCCCCGGGATAATCTGCTGATGGTGGCAGCATGTATCATCGGTTTCATCCTGCAGTTTGCCGTGACGGAAATCCCATTTCTCATCCGGGCTTTCGGCACGTCGCATCTGTCGGGACAGGAGTGGCTTCTGTTAAGTGTACTGGCAGCATTTCCGCTGTTTGCGCATGAGGTGATAGTGGTATTTCGGAAGTAAAAATGCTTATCCGGGCTTACCGACTATTCAGAACGCTAATTCGCAAAAGCGCTTCTGCGAAGCTTTCTTTTTGCTCATTATCGTTACTTCGCCCTATAACTTCAGGCAGGTATTCTTGCGTATGCAAGCATCCGCCGAATACCGTACCTGAAGTTACATGGCTCTGAATAGTCGTAATATTTACAAAAAATTAACAAAATCCTCGCATGGAGTTTATGGTCAATTGTTACAATAAAAGTGATCATAAACTATCGTGGGAGGGCAAAATGATGAAAACAATCCGGAAAACAGCAATTGTAATGCTTCTGTTCGTTTATTTTCTGACCTATGGTGTGCTGCCGCAGGTGTTGGCAGCCGGTAAAGACACTCCCATGATCGTGGTGGCTCACCGGGCAGGGGCTAAGGTAGCCCCGGAGAATACGCTCGCGGCACTGGAGCAGGCCATCCGGGACGGAGCCCCCATCGCTGAGATCGATGTACAGCAGTTATCCGACGGGACACTGATCGTGATGCATGACAGCAATTTCAAGCGTACTGCGGGCGAGGATGTCTGTGTGTGGGATACAGAGGCAGACGTGCTTTCTACACTGGAAGTGGGAAGTTCATTTTCCGCAGCATACAGAGGAGAGCAGATCCCGACACTGGAAGAGATGCTTGCCTGTGCCGGGGACCGGATCACATTAATGATCGAATTAAAATACACCGGGCAGGAGCAGAAACTGGAGGAGAATGTTCTTGCGCTGCTTCAGAAGTATGATATGGTGGACGAATGCATCATAGGATCCATGAATAGGGGAATCCTGCAGAGAGTAAAGGAACTGGAGCCGGACATCTCCACAGTATATATTGCCCATGATCTGGGAGAGGATGACTATGATCTGGATTATGCGGACAGCTATAGCATCGAAGGGAAAAATCTTACAACAGACATGGTGGAAGCCATCCATTACGAAGGAAAATCCGTATATGGCTGGACTGCCAACACCTCCGGTGCCATGCGGCAGATCGTGAATAGCGGAGCGGATGGAATTGTCACGGACGATGTGCGCCTGCTACAGGCATTTTTGAGAGAAAATGCTTGCCGCAAAGCGTTTGAAAGTGTATACTAAATTATTAGGTATGAGGGGATGAAAGAGGTTAGACATGGGAAAAATATGGGAATTTTTTGAACATCTGGATGAGTATGTGTATGTATCGGATCCGGAGACGAATCAATTAGTATATATGAATCAAAAAGCTTTGAAGAGCTATGGCTTTCAGAGTAAGGAAGAGATTGTCGGGTTAAAGTGCTATGAGGTGTTACAGGGGAATTCCGCTCCCTGCAGTATCTGCAATAATGAGCAGCTCAGACCCGGCTATTTTAAGGAATGGGAATATTACAATCCGGTAGTAAAAACGGATTTCCGTATCAAGGATACCCTGGTGGAAGACGATGGCAGAATGCTGCGCATGGAGATCGCTATTGACTGTGGGCATTCCGGGGACAGGGAAACCTCTATGGATTACCATAAAATGGAAGCAGCAATGAATCAGGCGATCCGTGTTGCACTCAGACAGGAAACTCCGAATCAGACTTTGGAGGTATTGCTGGAGCTTCTTGGGAAAACAATGGAGGCAGACCGTACCTATATTTTTGAAAAAAATGATCATGGTCATGATGATAATACATATGAGTGGGCAGCGAAAGGCGTGACACCGGAAAAGGATAATCTGCAGGATCTGCCTCCGGAGGTTTGTGACCAGTGGTATCAGAAGTTCGCGGGGTATCAGAATATTGTGACAGAGAACCTGAGCGAGATCCAGGATACAGATCCCGAGATGTATGAAGTACTGTCGAAACAGAATATTCATTCATTAGTAGTCGTACCATTATATGATGATGAAAAAGTGATCGGTTTCTATGGAGTGGATAACCCTCCGGCAAAATATATCGATTTTGCATCGGAGATCCTGCAGATCATGGGACATTTTATTGTATCTTCCATAAGACGCCGTAATCTCGTGAGAAGGCTGGAGATCATGAGCTATACGGATCCGTTGACCGGATTTGGGAACCGTTATGCCATGGAAAAATATGTGTCGGGGATTCTGCCTCAGACGAAGATTGGTGTGGTGTATTGCGATGTTACCGGTCTGAAGCGTGTCAATGATGAAGAAGGACATTCGAAAGGAGATCAATTGATCCTCAGAGCCTGTGACTGCCTGCGGGGAACCTTGAAGGAATTCGACCTGTTCCGCATCGGCGGAGATGAATTCGTAGCTCTGTGCAGAGGCATGGAGGAGGGAGAACTGTACCGTGAAGTAGAGGAACTGCGGGCAGAATTGGACCGGGAGCATGTCACCATGGCGGTCGGTGCCGCAGTGAATACGCTCGGATCAGTTGGATTTGATCATCTCCTGACAGAACCGGAGCGGCGTATGTATCAGGACAAGGCAGAATATTATAGGAAGAGCGGATTGAACCGCAGAAGACAGTAAGCCCGCATATGATCGTTAGGAGAACCGGATGAAAATAGCGGTATGTGATGATGACAAAGGCTGCCTGGATAGTATGAAGCGGTTGCTTGCAGGATATCCGGGAATCAGCAGAACAGAATACTACCAGGATCTGTCTCAGCTCTCTGAGGCATTGGAAAACGGCATGGGTTATGATCTCGTGCTGATGGATATCGAATGGGAGGGCAATGAGCAGGATGGGATAGCGTATGCGGCGCAATATAACGCACGCAGTCCACAGACCAGATTTATTTTTGTGACGGCATATAATGACAAATTTTCTGAGAAAATCTTCTGGGAGAAGGTCAATCTGTGCGGTTTCCTGGTAAAACCGGTCCGGAAGGAACATCTGGAAAAGCTTTTGGACAAAGTCAGAGAAAAAATATTCAGCAGCGAGGCACTGATCCTGCAGCATGGAGGGATCACGGAGAAAATTGCTAACAGTCAGATCCGGTATATAGAGAGCAATGCGCATCAGCTGTTAATACATACAATTTCCGGAGAAGTCGCTTTATATGAAAAGCTGGATGTCTATGAGAAAAAGTTGCACAAGGATTTTCTGCGGGTACATAAAAGCTTTTTGGTGAATATGCAGTATATCCGCAGGATTGAGATGAAGGAGGTTACACTGCAGGACGGAACCGTGCTTCCTGTAAGCAAGACCAGATACAGTGCTTCCAGAGATAAATATTTTCGTTATATGAGGGCAATGCTATGATATGCTATATAATGTGTATCCTGTTGTGGATCGCGTATCTGTGGCTGGACTGCATGGTGGTTGCTTATGCGTTTGAACCGCGCAGGGATAGTGTCAGACAGGCAGGCATCATTCTGGGCCTGATGGCAGCACAGCTGCCGGCAGCTGCACTGAAATTTTTGTTTAACGATAATGTGCTTGTTCGTTATGGCGCCATGATAGCGGTCGGTATCGTCACCGTAGCATATGCAGCTGTATTTCTGAAAGGAACGATAGGCCAGAAAGTGCTGTTTATGCTATGCGAATATCTGACAGCTTTGCTGGCGGAAATGCTCAGTATCGGTATTTTGAACAAGTATATGGAGCAAAAGCCACAATTGTCTTACTATACACCGACAATGGTATTGTTGTTATCGGTAGTATTGACAGTGACAGCCATATTTTTTCTGATTTTTCTGGTCGTATGGAAGAAAATTGTCGAAAAAGAATCCTTTGACGTCAGTATTATTATTGTGTTCAGTGTATTTCCTGTCAGCCAGCTGCTTATGATCACTGCGATCAATGAGCAGGTATTCCGGAATATGACGCTGTATACCGGGTGGATACTGGCAGCGGCCATACTGGGCTCCGTTGCAGACGGTGTGCTGTTGTATACCCTGCTCAGGCAGCAACAGCTGCAGGAGCTGAAGCTTCGTCTCAGCGAGGTACAGAGTACCTGGGAGATGGCAAGAAATCACTATCATGAGATCGAAAACAGGCGGGAAGAATTCGCCAAGATCCGGCATGACATGCGCAACCAGCAGATGGTGCTGCAGGAGCTGTTGCATCAGGGGGAATATGAGAAGGCGGAAAAAATGCTGGAGACATTGACCGATACGGTGGCGGCTACGACGGAATACCTCTATTGCGGTGACCCTGTATTCAATGCCATCATGGGGGAGACCGAGAAGGCCTGCCGGGAGAAAAGGATTGCCTTTCAATACGATCTGGAGATTCCCCAAAAGCTGAAGCTGGATCCGGTGGCAATCTGCAGTATACTGTCAAACCTAACCAGAAATGCTGTGGCAGCAGCGGAAATGACGGAGAGAGAAGAAGCGTTTTTGTCCGTAAAGGCGGCAGTAAAAGGGGACTATCTGCATATCTGCGTGGAGAACAGCAGAGCAAAAAAGCTTCCCGGAAGGCCGGGGAGAAAAGGCTATGGACTGGAGATTCTGCATGATCTGGTGGAACGCAATCACGGACAGATCGATGTACAGCCCGGTGAAGGAAGCTTCCGGGTGGATGTTACCGTAGAGAATTTTTGAGAATTTCTATCAGGCAGTTTCCTTGACAGGAGCTGCTTTTTTATTTATTATTTATATGAGTTAGGAACAACTAACCAAAACAATATACAGGAGGTGAGCAATTTTTGAGTCAGGAAACATGGGAGATCCTGTGCGGAATGAAAACAGACGATGTGGAATTGCAGCTGGCATTGCAGTGCGCACCGCTTATTACAGGACTTAAAATATCCAATCTGCTGACGATTTCATCGGACGGCTTTTGTCTGGTAGAGAAGATCATCTCAGGAAGTTTTATTTCCATGTATCCGTTATTGGAAACGGAAGAAAAAACAGTCATACTGCTGTATCAAAAGGAACGGCTGGAGAAATATCTGCGAATGATGCAGGTACAGAAGCTGCTGACAGAGGAAGGGTATCCTTCCTGTCTGCTGGAAGATATTCTGCCGGTCTTGTGCGAAAAGTATGAGGCTTATGCAGAAACCAAAAATGATTTTCCCCATGAGCTGGGGTTACTTTTGGGGTATCCACCGGAGGATGTGGAAGGATTCATCAGACACCGTGGGAAAAATTGCCTCTGTACCGGGTACTGGAAGGTATATGCGGATAAAGAGAGGAAACTGCGGCTTTTTGAAAAATATGAATATGCAAAGGAAAATTTGATTCAGCTGCTGCATTATGGATTAAAAATGACGGAGATCATAGAGATCTGCGGAAGTACAGCAGCATAAAAGGAACAAAAAGTGCGGAAAACGGAGGAAAATGAAATGGATAAGATTTATGTAGTATTTTGGACACAGGGCGGCAATACCCAGGCAATGGCGGAAGCCATCGGAGAGGGAATCCGGGAGGCTGGAAAAGAAGCGGAAGTAGTATTCGTGACAGGAGCGGATATAGAAGCACTGAAGGCGGCACCCAAATTTGCTCTGGGATGTCCGGCCATGGGCGCGGAGGTGCTGGAAGAAGCGGAGATGGAACCCTTTGTATGCGATGTAGAAGGCTTTGCTTCCGGGAAAAAGATTGCACTGTTCGGTTCTTACGGATGGGGAGACGGTGAGTGGATGAGAGACTGGACCACCCGCATGGAAGCAGCGGGAGCAACGGTGTTAAACGGCGAAGGACTGATCTGCCATGAAACTCCGGATGAGGACGGATTGAATGCATGCAGGGAACTGGGCAGACAGCTGGCTGATGCATAATGGTAATGTGAGAACATAAAATACAGCACATAGAAAAAGGATTCGACATGCGAGATGCCGGATCCTTTTTGCTGTCGGAATTAAGATTTTTTACTGCCGCTGATATAATAGCGCTCCTGCTCTACGGTCTCGGGAACCGGGATGTTGCCATTTTGCAGCTTACGGGTCAACACATCCAGATGATGCAGTCCCTGTGCCACCTTGATCTTACGACGGTCTAAAAGCTCGCTATACAGCGGATTCTGTGCAAGTGTATTGCAGATATCCTCCGGGAACGGGCAATAGGTGAACATGATCTGACGGGCCACCTTGTTCAGCCTCGGGGATCCGGCACCTTCGAACAATACCCAGATCATATAATCTCTTACGAACATTTCTTTGAAGCTGTTCTTGGCACGCTGTAAGCTGGATTTCACTTTTTCCTTAGCTTCAGTGCTCAGATCATGATTCTTGCGATAGAACTGAATATAATCGAAATATTCGCTGGTCAGGGAACTTACGGAGACATCGTTCCAACGGTTGCCCTGGACTCTCTTGCACAGCTCCCAGCGGAATTCTCCGGTGAGGTGGGTGAAAGTAGTCTTCAGATCCTCCATGTGGAAAATGGAGAATACCATACGTCCCGGACTGTTCCGGCGTTTACCTTCGATCTCCTGCCACATGACACCGCGGATGCCGACATTCGGCATGAGGATGATATCCGGCAGATATTCTAAATGTATTGTTTCCTTGCCCATGACATCTAAGTGCGCCATATCCAGACTTTCCCGGTAGAAAGCGGTGTAATCCACCAGGCGGATCTCTTCGAGGATCTGCGACACGCGGGATACGGTGACATAGGAGTTTTCCAGATCTTTCAGCACATCATCCGCACAGAACAGCGGACAGAATGTGGTGATCCGTCCGAAAGTGATCTTATTGACCTGGGGGAACATATTCTTAAGCTCGTAATTGACCTTTGCCATAGCATTGTTCTCCAGGGCTCTCAGCTCAGCATCAGTAATGTTGCCGCCCACTTTCTGCTTATGGATATAGTCAGAATAATCCTGATCGAATTCGTTCCGGCTGGGAGATTTCTGCCCGCGGAAGATCGCCATCAGCCAGTCATAAAAAGTGTAGACTCCGGCAGTACTGTGGTCGGTCATGGCTTCCGCCAGACGATACAGGATCACTGCATTTTTCAGACCAGCCAGTTCCTCGTCCACATAGCCGAAATATAAAAACATCCGCACCGGCATGGGAATGTCCGGCTGTTTAAGTGTCTGGGTGAACAGGAGCGAATACAGCAGGTAGAATTCTTCGGTCAGCTGCCTGCGAAGCAGTGCAACTTCCTGATCTTGGGAACTGCGGTCGGAGAGCAGCTTATAAGCATGCACATGCTGGCGGAAGCTGGATACGGTATCTAAGTCTGATCCGGCATATTCTAAGATCGTGTTCAGGGATCCGGCGAGCCTGCCTAAGATCTCGGAGTCTCCGCCATCTGCAGCCTCAGAGGAATCCGCAGATCCCATGAGATCTAAGCTGCTTTGGAAGCTCTGGGATCGGGAGGCGAACAGATCCTGATCGATATACGACAGATCTCCTGCCTTAGAGAGCATACGGTGGATCCGGTCATAGACGATCTTACTGTCTTCGTTGCCCTGTCCCAGTTTATAATAAAGTGAAGTATAGAAATCAAACAGATCGTTGCCGGATTCCCGGAAATAAAAAGAGCCTACCTGCTGTAAATAATGGAACTGCTCCTCCAGACTCTGATAGGTGCGCCGGAAATCCAGACTTCCCTTGCGGAGCATGCCGATGGGAAGATCCACTTCCTGAACCATGATGCGGTAATTGTCGGAGGCCAGGATATGGTTTAAACCCATGTAATACCCATTCAACCAGATATCCGGTGAATCGTCTCCCAGAAAAGCATTGAGTTCATCGAAATGCTCCAGAGAACGTGCCGGTATGCGATAGCGGTCACACAGGGATTTATAGGTGGAGATATCATCGTTCAGGGTGCGGTAGAGCTCACTGCAGTTTAACTCAGAGATCGAGCTGCGGTTTAACAGAATATTGATCTGTCGAAAACAGGACAATAAAAAAAGCCTGGCTACATCCGGATGCTTTTGCAGAATATCGTTCAGGGAATCCAGACTGGCCAAAGGATAGGTCAGGATCGTGGTATCCTCCAGAGTGGTGTAACTGAGCAGATGGATCTCGGAGCAGATCTCACAGATGCCGATGACATCTCCCTTGCCCAGCGGATAAGAACCGCCCGGATAGGAGACATCCACCCTGCCGTTTGTGATCAGATGCAGTGCCGTCATTGGCTGCCCATAGCTATATATAGTTTTACCCTTCTCCAATATAATTCCAGCCATTCCAGTACCTCTTCTTCATTCGGAAACTTTATGATAATCAATTATACACCATAATACCAACAATTTTCTACTGTACTTTTGATAGAAATGTGATAAAATAAAAATACATATGTGTCACTTTTATATTGACCGAAGAAAAAGTGATGTTTTCAGTAGAAAGCGGTGTACGGAAAGGGATGTTGGGGTTATGGAACAGAGCAGTGAATACAGAGAACAATTGCTGGAATCATATAAGCAGGCGGTGAGACCGTTACTTCCCTATTTGCCGTGGCTGGAACAGAGCGCCGGCAAAAAAGCCAGTTCGCTGTACAGCGGGCAGGATATCGGAGTCCATTCTGTGTCATTCCCGGTATATGACGGAACGCTTTTGAATTTCGTGCGGGAAGCCGGGAAGAGTCCTCTGATGGATCGCAATTATGCATATATATATACCAGACATCGGATCTGTACCCATCAGGACGAACGGAATATGATTCAGAAAGCCGGCTGGAAAGAATGGGACATCTTAAGAGGCATTCTGTCGAAGTATGTTTTAGGCGGCAGGACCAAGGGGAATCTGTGGAGTGAAGCGGTATCGGAGCAGATTTTCTACCTGGTCATCAGACAGATGCAGGAAATTATAGAATTTTGGGATAAATCACCGGCAAACGGTAAGATCTGAGTGGGGAAAGGCAGGACAAGGTTCATGGGAGAAAAATCAGTACAGAAAAAGCGGTACATTGTAGAAAAAGCCAGAGATGTCTTTATGGAGAAGGGCTTTAAAAAAGTAACAATGAAGGATATTGTGGAAGCCTGCGATATCAGCCGCGGAGGTCTTTATCTGTATTTTGAGAGTACAAGTCAGATTTTTATGGAAGTGCTGCGCATGGAGAGTGAAGAGGCGGATGATGTATTTTCCGACAGCATTACGGAGGATGCTACCGCAGCAGATATTCTTCTTCTGTTTTTAAAGGAGCAGAAAAAGGAGCTTCTCCGCAAAAAAAATACGCTGACACAGGCAACCTATGAATTTTATTTTGAAAACGATCTGCCCAAGCGGGATAACATTCTGAAGAAGCAGTTTGATTCCGCAGTGAAGATCATAGAGAAATTGATCGAAGCCGGAGTGGAAAACGGTGAATTTTTGTGTGAGGACTGTGAAGGAACCGCGAGAAATATCATGTTTGTCCTGGAAGGACTGAAGATCTCGGCGCAGACCATCGGTGTGACAGCAGAGGCAGTGGATCGAGAGATCCTGTATCTGTTGCGTGGATTAGGTGTGGAAGAATAAGCAGACAACGTTTGATGATGCTTCAGGGAAGATTTCCTGGAGCATTTTCGCTGTAAAGGAAGGTAAGCAGAGAGGTAAGTTATGATAGAATCGATCATCAGTATGGAACTTCCGGCAGGAGGGCATCTGGCAATCCGCAGGAACCGGATCTGTCCGGAGCAGGAGACGAAACAGTGCCGCCGGATCAGCCTGGTCTCCGGTATCCACGGAGATGAACTGGAAGGGCAGTATATCTGTTATGAGACGGCGAGAAGAGTAAAGGAGCATCCGGAATATCTGAAGGGGATCGTGGACATCTATCCGGCATTGAATCCGTTAGGGATCGATATGGCGAGCCGCACGGTGCCGAGACTGGAGATGGACATGAACCGCATGTTCCCGGGAGATGCTTCGGGGGATATGATGGAGCGGATCACTGCAGCAGTGGTGGATTCCATTATTGGATCGGATATCTGCATGGATCTGCATGCCAGTGATATTTTCGTGCGTGAGATCCCACAGGTACGACTCAGCGAGGATTTCGCCGAGGCTCTGCTTCCCTATGCGAAAATGACCAACGCCGATATGATCTGGATGAATGCTACTGCCACGGTGCACGAATCCACCCTGGCGCATTCCCTGAATCTGCTAGGCGTTCCTACACTGGTACTGGAAATGGGGCAGGGGCATGATATCCACAGATCCTTCGGCAACCAGATCGTGGACGGAATTTTTCACATCATGAGTGAAATGGACATCTGGGAGGGACCGGAACCTGTAGTACAGGAGCCTGCGGTATCCAGTGACGGCGAAGTGGAATTTATCCGCAGCGCGGTGGACGGTGTGTTCCTGCCGTTGATCGAGCACAACCATTATGTGAAAAAGGGAGATCTGATCGGGGAGGTAGTAGACCCGTTTGAGGGCACGGTAAAACAGCAGATCCGTACCGAACGGGGAGGACTTCTGTTTACACTGCGGGCATATCCGGTGGTCTATGAAGGAGACCTGCTGGCGAGAATCCTGACGGAGTGAGAAAATTATGTTTGAAAGAGATATTTATACCATACATTCGACTTACAGAGAAGATATGCATATAAAGGGCTTCCAGTTCGGCAAGGGGGAAAAGTCGGCATGCATCGTGGGAGCAGCCAGAGGAAATGAGATCCAGCAGATGTATATCTGCTCCCAGCTGGTGAAGACACTGCGGGAGTTGGAGAATAACGGCTGCATCAGTGCCGGGAAACAGATTCTGGTGATCCCAACCATTAATGCCTATTCCGTGAACATCAGCAGACGTTTTTTCGGCGTTAAGGAAGCGGACATTAACCGGAGTTTTCCGGGCAATGATTATGGGGAACCGGCTGACCGGCTGACCAATGCACTGCTTACGGAGATCAAAGATTACGTATACGGCATCCAGTTTACGTCCTTCTACCGGCCGGGAGAGTTTGTACCGCATGTGCGTATGATGGAGACGGGATATCAGAATACTTCTCTGGCAAATCTGTTCGGACTGCCCTATGTGGTGGTGAGAAAACCGGTGCCCATTGATACCAAGACCCTGAATTATAACTGGCAGGATGAGATGACGGCAGCTTTTTCCGTCTATACGAACCAGAACAGCCAGATCGATGAGGCAAGCGCAAGGCAGGCTGTGGCAGCGGTCTTACGATTTTTAAAGCGGATGGGACTGATCCGGTACGAGAGCCATTCCGGCTATATCAGTCATGTATTATATGAAAAGGACTTAAGCGATGTACATACGAACCGGGCGGGAATTTTCCGGGGGAAGGTACATGCGGGAGACGATGTACGCTACGGCAATGAGATGGCAGAGATCATAGATCCTTACGACGGATCGGTACGGGAGACCATTCTGGCACCCACCGACGGCATCGTATTTTTTGCCCATACGGAGGCACTGATCAGCGAGAAGGATATTGCCTATCGGCTGATCCACAGACTGCATGAATGACGAACCGCTCAAAAAGGCAGGTAAAATCGGTCTAAATTTGTTGTTTTCTGCTATTGTGGGAAAAAAGCTATAATGGTATGATACTATTCAGAACCATGTAAATATAATCAGATGTTCGTCAAAGGCTCGCATTTGTAAGGGCATCTGATTATATTTATATGGTGAGATAACCACATGAGCAAAAAGTAAGCATCGTAAGATGCGGTTTTGCGAATGGGGTTCTGAATAGTGTCGCATAGTATAAAATTATTATCGGAGGAGAGACATGGGCAACGTAAGACGTATCTATGTAGAGAAAAAGGAACCTTATGCCGTCAAGGCAAAAGAGCTGCATGATGAACTGAAAAATTATCTGGGCATCGATGTGGCAAAGGTTCGTGAGTTTATCCGCTATGATGTGGAGAATATTTCGGATGAGGTGTTTGCAAGAGCCTGCAAGACTGTATTTTCCGAGCCTCCCGTAGATGATCTGTATGAAGAGACCATCGAGATTCCCGCGGATGCAAAAGTATTTTCCGTAGAGTTCCTTCCCGGACAGTTCGATCAGAGAGCGGATTCCGCAGTGCAGTGTGTGAAGTTCTTAAAAGAGGACGAAGAACCTGTGATCCGTACCGCAGTCACCTATATGATCGAAGGACAGGTGTCCGACGAAGAATTTTCCAAGATCAAATCTTACTGTATCAACCCTGTAGATTCCAGAGAGACCGGCATGGAGAAGCCGGATACTCTGATCACGGTGTATGATGATCCCGCTGATGTTGCTATTTTTGATGGTTTCAGAGATATGGACGAAAGCAGCCTGAAAGCGCTGTACGAATCTCTGGGACTTGCCATGACATTCAAAGATTTTAAACATATTCAGAATTATTTCCACGATGATGAGAAGAGAGATCCTTCCATGACGGAGATCCGTGTACTGGATACCTATTGGTCCGATCACTGCCGCCACACTACTTTTTCCACCGAGCTGACCGACGTGGAATTCGGTGAGGGTTATTATCGTTCTCCCTTAGAGACCACTTACCAAAGCTATCTGGATACCAGAGAAGAAATCTTTAAGGGCAGAGAGGATAAGTTCGTCTGCCTGATGGATCTGGCGCTGATGGCAATGCGGAAACTGAAAAAGGACGGCAAACTTGACGACATGGAAGAATCTGATGAGATCAATGCCTGCTCCGTAGTGGTTCCCGTGGAGATGGATTACGGCGACCACAGAGAGACCGAGGAGTGGCTGGTATTTTTCAAGAACGAGACCCACAATCATCCTACAGAGATCGAGCCTTTCGGTGGCGCTGCCACCTGTTTGGGCGGTGCTATCCGTGATCCTCTGTCCGGTCGTGGCTATGTATATCAGGCGATGCGTGTCACCGGTGCAGCAGATCCTACCGTTCCCGTATCCGAGACACTTCACGGCAAGCTGTCCCAGAAGAAACTGGTAAGAGGCGCAGCCAGCGGTTATTCCTCTTACGGTAACCAGATCGGTCTGGCTACCGGATTTGTAAAAGAGATCTATCATCCCTCTTACGTGGCAAAGCGTATGGAAATCGGTGCTGTTATGGGCGCTGCTCCCCGCAAAAATGTCATCCGTGAGACCTCCGATCCCGGTGATATCATCATCCTCCTCGGCGGACGTACCGGACGTGACGGCTGCGGCGGTGCTACCGGATCCTCCAAGGTACATACCGATACCTCCATCGAGACCTGTGGTGCCGAGGTACAAAAGGGTAATGCACCTACCGAGCGTAAGATCCAGAGACTGTTCCGCCGAGAGGAAGTCAGCCGTCTGATCAAAAAATGTAATGACTTCGGTGCCGGCGGTGTGTCCGTTGCCATCGGTGAGCTGGCAGACGGTCTGACCGTAGATCTGGACAAGGTACCTAAAAAGTATGCCGGACTGGACGGCACGGAACTGGCAATTTCTGAGTCCCAGGAGCGTATGGCAGTGGTCGTAGACCCTAAGGATGTGGATACCTTCTTAGACTATGCCAAGGAAGAGAACTTAGAGGCTGTTCCCGTGGCGGTAGTTACCGAGGAGCCGAGACTGGTACTGAACTGGAGAGGCAAGCCTATCGTAGATCTGAAGAGAGCTTTCTTAGATACCAACGGTGCGCACCAGGAGACCAGAGTAAAAGTAGATATTCCTTCTGAAGAAGAGAATTATTTCGATAAATGGGCCGTTCCCGCAGTAGGCGAGAAGCTGGAAGAGGGAGATGTGAAGGGTGCCTGGGTGGCACTGTTAAACGACCTCAATGTATGTTCCCAGAAGGGTCTGGTGGAGATGTTTGACTCCTCCATCGGTGCCGGCAGCGTACTGATGCCTTACGGCGGAAAATATCAGCTGACCGAGACCCAGACCATGGTAGCCAAGCTGCCCGTACTGGAAGGCAAGACCGATACCGTGACCATGATGAGCTACGGCTTCGATCCTTACCTGTCCTCCTGGAGCCCTTATCACGGAGCTGTCTATGCAGTGACAGAGTCCATGGCGAAGATCGTGGCTTCCGGCGGTGATTTCCGTAAGATCCGTTTCACCTTCCAGGAGTACTTCCGCAGAATGACCGGTGATCCCGAGCGTTGGAGCCAGCCTTTCGCAGCACTGCTCGGTGCCTATGATGCACAGATCGGTTTCGGTCTGCCTTCCATCGGCGGTAAGGACAGTATGTCCGGTACCTTCAATGATATTGATGTACCGCCCACACTGGTATCTTTTGCAGTAGATGTGGCAAAATCCGGTGACATCGTCACTCCGGAACTGAAGACACCCGGCAGCAAGCTGGTGCGCTTCTCTATTGACAAAGATGATTTCGACATTCCCATGTATGAGAATGTGGCAGAATTATATAGCAGGATCCACGAGCTGACCGGGAACGGCACCATCGTATCCGCATATGCGCTGGATTCCAAGGGCGTGGCAGCAGCTGTATCCAAGATGGCATTCGGTAACAAGCTGGGTGTGAAGATCGATGATGAGGTCACCACAGACGACTTGTTCGACAACGGACTGGGCGATATCCTGGCAGAGATTCCCGCAGACAAACTGCCTGCACTGGAAGAGAAGGAACTGGATTACACCGTCATCGGTACCGTGACCGAGGAACCTGCATTCGTATACGGTGATGCGAAGATCACCATGGATGAGGCCCTTGCTTCCTGGACCTCCAAGTTAGAGAAGGTATTCCCTACCAAGGCAGTGAAGGGTACCGAGGCAGTGGCAAGCGATGTCTACAAGGCGGACAGTATCTATGTATGTAAACACAAGGTTGCAAAGCCCACTGTATTCATTCCGGTATTCCCCGGAACCAACTGCGAATACGACAGCACCAAGGCATTTGAGCGTGCCGGAGCTCATGTGGAGACAAGAGTATTCCGCAATCTGACCGCAGAGGATATCCGCGAATCCGTAGAGGAATTCGAGAAGTCTATCGCACAGGCGCAGATCATCATGTTCCCCGGTGGCTTCTCTGCAGGTGATGAGCCTGACGGAAGTGCGAAGTTCTTCGCAACAGCATTCCAGAATGCGAAGCTGAAGGAAGCTGTCATGAAGCTGTTAAATGAGAGAGACGGTCTGGCACTGGGTATCTGTAACGGATTCCAGGCACTGATCAAGCTGGGACTGGTTCCTTATGGTGAGATCACCGGTCAGAAGGAGGATTCTCCTACCCTGACCTTCAATACCATCAACCGTCACATCTCCAAGATGGTATACACCAAGGTTGTATCCAACAAGTCTCCCTGGTTACAGGGCGCTACGCTGGGTGCTACCTACTGTAACCCCGCATCCCATGGTGAGGGTCGTTTCGTAGCACCGAGGGAATGGATCGACAAGCTCTTTGCAAATGGACAGGTTGCTACCCAGTATGCTGACCAGAACGGCAACGTATCCATGGATGAGGAGTACAACATCAACGGATCTTACTGTGCGATCGAGGGTATCACCTCTCCCGACGGCAGATGCTTCGGTAAGATGGCACATTCCGAGAGAAGAGATGTTGCGGTAGCCATGAATATCTATGGTGAGCAGGATATGAAGATCTTCGAGTCCGGCGTGCAGTATTTTAAATAAATTGAAAGTTACGAGCCATGCATAGTCAAAACGGAAACAGCGATCTGGGAGCTTGCTCACAAGTCGCTGTTTTTGTTTTTGACTATATACTGTGCGTCCAACGGACACACTCGACAGCCGTCAATGAAATAAATGTGGAG
>OGHU01000363.1_pt1 | contig 31416 bp, 27 predicted proteins | sample 1571521 | NCBI WGS metagenome assembly OGHU01 (sample SAMEA2581963, study PRJEB24529) | metagenome | biome: Human gut stool | place: China | collected 2011 | reverse complement strand
GGACGGAATTCAAGCCAAGCACATTCAGAGCTTTTATCTGCATGAGCTGAAAACCGTGTCACCCGGTACGGTGATCCACTATCACGCCAATATCCACAAGGCGCTGAAATACGCCGTCAAAATGGACCTGATTCCCTTCAACCCCGCCGACAAGGTGGAGCGCCCCAAGAAGCAGCGGTACATTGCGGACTATTACCGGCAGGAGGAGCTGGAGAGGCTGCTGGAAGCGTCCAAGGATCATCCGTACTCCCTGCTGATTCAGATGACCGCCTTTTACGGCCTGCGCCGCAGCGAGGCGCTGGGGCTGAAATGGGACGCCATCGACTTTGAGCGGGACACCATCACCATTAAGCACATTGTAACCAACGCAAAGATAGACGGCAAATGTGAAATCGTCTGCGCCGATCGTGCCAAGACGAAATCCAGCCTGCGCTCCCTGCCGCTGGTCAGCAACATCCGGGAAAAGCTGCTGGCGCTGAGGGAGCAGCAAAAGGAGAATCGGCGCGTATGCTGAAATTGCTACAGCAAAAAGTATGACGGCTATGTTTTTGTGGATGCCATGGGCAATATCTTCAACCCCAGAAGCGTTACCGCCAATTTCAGCAAGCTGCTGGAGCAGAACGGTCTGCGGCACATTCGCTTTCACGACCTCAGACACACATTCGCCACGATGGCGATCTCCAGCGGCGTGGACGTGAAGACCCTGTCCAGCATGCTGGGCCACTACAGTGCCGGATTCACTCTGGACACCTACACGCACATCACCAACGATATGCAGAGAGGCGCGGCTGAGAAGATCGGCGGCTTCATGGAATCCGCTACGGCAATCACCACCCCGGAGCCTCCCGACCCGCCGGAGGAAAGCCGGTGCAAGGTGATACCGTTCGAAAAGGTAGGATAAAGGAAACGAAGCCCAAGGGACAAAACTATGTCCCTTGGGCTACTCTTTTTCAGTTGAAAGGAAAACTCCTTCATTTTTGTGCGGACAATGCAAAAACTCGCTCGGATTTTGTGCGAAAGTAAGATTCGGAGTGTTGTTATACTATAATGCCAGGGAAATACTTGCTTCGCAGACCTGTCAACACATCTTTGTGCTCGCTTAAATAAGTAAAAACGGCTTCTTTATATGGCATTTTATTTTCGAGTTTCAATTGTGGGAGGAACATTGTGAAAATACCTTTGTTATCGTAATATCGAAGCAAAGTGTTGTAGTCATCTGCATCAATTACTCGCTGGATTTCAGCCTCATAACTGGCATGTAAAGCATCTAAGTCAACACTACTGCTAAAAGATGTGTATTCCACTTTTAATTCCGGAAAATCTTTTAGCCTCTTAATTTTCCCGGTGAAGAATGTTTCTCTCAAACGAAATGCAATCTTTCTGATAATCCACTGCTCTTTTTTTGAGATGAAATCGTTTTTTAGCGCAGACTTGAGATTTGCGAATGCATTCTCTTTGTCACGACTGAACGTTGCAATCACACCGGTTATGATTTCCTCTGAGAAAAGAAAATTCTCGATTTCAAAGAATGGCAAATGAAAGATACCATCGGTTTCCTGCCCTTCTAAATAGCTTTGATCCTTGTAATCGCAATCAATTATTCCAAATGCTTTTTGTGGGAGGCCAGCAATTGAATATGCTTTTACTTTGGCAATAACGGCATCGCATCCGGCGGCAGGAATAACTTTGAACTCGGGGAACATCATTTTGAATACAATATCGTCATACTTGTATTCATCTTGCGATTCACAGAACAGGACAGGTTCTCTGTTGCCCACAAGGGCTACCATGAGGTGCTGAGGAAGATTATCGTTCTCGGGCAGTGGTTTATAGACCCATTCGGTGCCATCATACTTTTCAATCCAGAATAATTTGCTATTTATTCGCGACGCAACAAAGTTGCTATCATGAGTTAGGTAGACAAATATACTTCCTTCACGGTGTTTCTCAATGATATCCCATAGTTTGGAGACAATTGACGGATTGAGATTGTTCTCGGGTTCGTCAACAAAATAATATGACTTTTTCTCTTTAAGAAAGATGCAGGCAAGAAAGTAGAAAATACTTTTTTCGCCGCTACTAAGATATTTAATAGGATATTCCGTTCCGCCTAATGTTTGAACCTTTAGAGCTCCTTCCGAGAATAGAATACGATCTTTTATCAGCTCATTCCATATGCCCAGTATTTTTTCAGTAAGGCTATCTTCCAGCCGCAGCTTTCCCTTTGCATAAAGATCCATTTCTGTTGCTCGCTTCTTCTCAAATAGGGTAATGGTTTGGTTTATTTGCTGAACGATATAGTGCGCCTGTGATTGATTATCAATATCGCTTGCGTACTTGTCTGCATTTTGGTAGCTCTTAGAAAATGTAGCAAAATCACGTTCTGGATTATAGCTGTCATTAATCACCAAAAGCCGATCTGCTGGATAATACCCAATCTGATCTTCGCCGGTTGCATTAATCAGATTTCGCAAAAGGGTAGTTTTCCCGCAACCATTTGGTCCGACAAATACAACTGTCTTTTTTTCCTCACTTAAGAACTTCAAATAGCGGAGGCCGAATAATTTGTCATGATAATCCGACAAGAGGGCCAAAATATTTTCTGAGTCGATTGGCTTTGTGGTGCGTAGTGTTCCGCCTTTAGCCTCAGGGATTAACTGAGCAGTTTTCAAACTGTTGAAGGTGCTTTCCATCATAGAAATATAGTTTTCAGTATATCGACTGTAATCATCGTTGTATGCCTTGTAGATTGCTTGAATTGTAGCAATAACCTGGGCTACATTTGGGGGAATGCTACCTTCATAAGCATTAATCAGTAAATCTAACTGGTTGTTTTGATACATATTTCTTTCTCCTTATCATAAAGGGATCACAATGATATAAAAAAGACCGCATGGGAACACACCCATACGGTCGCCTTGGTGGCACAAAGGCCTACCGTGGAGATATTATAGTGCATAGCGACGAATATTTCAAGATGTTGTCACAACTACGTGTAAAAAATGGCGAAAATGCACCCGTTAGGGATGGGTTAGGGATTTTGCATTTTTGCAGTCCGACTATGCTCCGGTTTTCACCGCAATTTTGTCCCTCTGGCCACAGTTGTCATGTGGTTAGGCACGACTCAAAATAGAACTAATAACGCAGAAAAACCGCCTTTTTAGGCGGTTTTTCCAGGAAAGGTGGTCCGAGTGACAGGATTCGAACCTGCGGCATCCTGCTCCCAAACTTATCGGGAATACTTTTTTCGCTCGTTTATAGCGGTTTTCGGCACTTTTTAATTTGTTTCACTTACTCTTTGACGCTCTTATCTCCACTGTTTCCGGGTGTTCCAGCGCCGTCTGTGGTAATCTATGTGGTCAAAAACGCTTCCCGCCCGGTTTCCTGTGAAGATTCACCGGTGCCGGACGGGAAGCGTTTCTCATTGCTGTTGGCTACATTGTAACTCTGAGGCGAGTGTTATGCAAGTGGTTTCTGCGCAGAGGGCAGCTCAAAGGTTGAGCCGCTATAGACAAAGAATAACCTCACGCATTTGCCTTCTGGAGATAGAACTCACTCTCCGCAACTCGTGTCACAAAATCATATTCCAGTCGTGTTGCCTTTGAGGGCGAAATATTATAGCGCTTAAACACCGAACGAAAATATGCGAAGAACGCTCTGTCCTCCTCTGTCATCGGGGCAACCCAGCCGTTCTCAGCACCATGAGATTCAATTTTCTCTAACTCTGCCATACGCTCTTTATCCATGTCAGTTGCTCCTTTCGGTGAACTTTCGCATACTCCCAGCGGGAATCGTTTGGGATTACCTGAATTGTAACTCTAATGGTAGGGGTGTGCAAGAGGTTCTTGGGAGGGTAGCAGCGCAAGGTGTGAGATGTCATAGACAAGGAAACACCAGTAATGACCATTGCATTCCCTTAATTCGGACGGTATTTTAAGGGAAAGCTTACCCGGAGTAAGGGAAAGTATCTGCGCCCTGCGAGGAAAACGTTGTTGACTTTCATCGTAATTTTATCATGAATATTTTTCGATTAGCGCTCAAAGCGAGGACTACCTGCAGGTCGGGCCAGACATAATCTTCCTTGCCTGACGAGTAGCACGTTCTCTCTGCTCTGTCTCAAGCGCACATAAAAGGTTCTGCCAAAGATTCAGATTCGGTTCATGTTCTGCGTAGTCTTCAAGGTGCCGGCGGATATCATCGGCAGCCAACGCAAGAAACTTATCGTCCAGAAACCGAATGTGGCGCTTAATATAACCGGAAACTACCGCGGGCATATATGTGTTTCTGCCCATCGCATACCGCATTGCTGACAGCAGGATCAAACGAAAGTCAGCGTCACAGATAGGGGCGAGCAGGTCCTGAGGGCACAACAGAAACTCCTTGCCATTATTCATGCATACGCGCAGCGGTCGCTGTCCCTCTGTTACCAGATTCAATAGGCTGCTGGTTCGCTCTTTCAGTTCATCAATGGTGATCGATTCGTAGTCCTGACACGGGTTTGCTTCATAATTCATCATCTGACCTCCAATCAGTTTATCCTCGCTATGAGGTGTTGGCATTGTAGCTCTGGCTGCCCGGAGGTTCAACCGTTTCTTTCACCTTGCGCCTAAATGTCGAGCAATTCCTGTAAATCAGTCATATTCACCCGAAGTCTAAGAGATTCTGTTGTATAGAAGCCTGCCTTGTGCTATAATATAAATTAGATTTATTTTACATACTTTGCTGAGGTGAAAAGCATGAAAGCAAGTTATAAAAAATTGTGGAAGCTGCTCGTTGACAAGGAAATGAGCAAGGGCGATCTTCATAAAGCATCAGGGCTTTCATCCAGCACGATGACCAAACTTAGAAAGGGCGAAGATGTGTCAATGGAAGCTCTGCGCAAAATCTGTATTTGCCTCAACTGCAATATCGGTGACATTGTGGAGTTTGTGGACGAAAACAAATAGAACCCGTTTTATGGAACACAAATGCAAGTATAACCAAAAGGGAAAGAGTATCTGTCAGATATGTAGATAAAGGAAGCTGAACGACCATGCCAAGGCAAGTACCTTTTACAGAATATGAAGCAGCGCTTCTTTTGGATGCATATCTGAAAACGCTGTCGGGAGAAAAAGAACGGATGGAGTCCGTACGGGACTGTTCCTTGCAACTTCGTCAGATGGCGTTGAATGCAGGGAGTGAAATAGATGATATTTACAGAAATGTGAATGGTATTTCGTTTCAAATGGCGAGCATGGAGTCAGCATATCAAGGGCATACAATCATGAAGCCAGCAACGCGGTTGTTTACAGAGATAGTGTTTCTTTATAGAAATGATGCTGCACGTTATCGGCAACTGCTGAAGGAGGCGAAAGGCATGGCGAGCGCAAAGATAGACAATGAAGCTGTGTTTATGGCATGGCTCGCCCAAAATATCTCTGGTGTACAGCTCTCGGAGCTATATCTGGCATTTAAGGAGATTGAGCAACAGGCTAAGAAGGTAAAAATCATCAGGACTTCTTTATATGAAAGCCTCGATCCTTCTACGATCAAGAAGGTCAAAGCAGGCGTAGAGTCAAGTAAGATATTTAGATTTACGCACAAACGCCAGTGGGGACGTATTACTTCTGCTCTGAATTACCTGCTGCAGTTTGCAAGTCAAAAGACGACAGAGATGAAAACGCAAGAAACAGCTCGGGTTGAGATGGTCGAATCAGTTAAGGAACTGGAAATCGTTCCCTCTCCGGATATTAGCAGTAATGTTTTGCTGAAAGAGAATGTTAAATCGACCAAGGTAACACATATAAAGACAGAACAAGATATGGATCAATCTGGTGCGGCTACCACAGTAAATTTCCGCCGTATTAATTCTATGGCTTTTTCAAAACCGGTATCACTCTCATATTTTGGAGAAGTAAAGCCGGAATCATCATGGAAAGGCCTGTATGTTGATGCCTGCAAATCGCTGTTGGATGATTATCCAGATGTCTTTACACGACTCAAAGCTGAAAGCTTACATGGTTCGGGAAAGACATGGCTTGTAGATGCAGAGAATCTCCATCTTCTTGCTGTTCCTAAGCAACTCGAAGAGGGTCTTTTTGTGGAGACAAATCGCAACGCTTCCGATCTCATGAAAAACCTAAAGTGGCTCTTGGATGAATGTTCTGTGGATTATGAAAATGTCGTTATTACTTATACCAGCAAGGATGAAAAGAAAGAAGCATCTGTGCCAGCACTCGTGACGACATCCGCTTTTCAAAAAAAGCGATACTACAGGCAAGACAAAGAAGACTTCTATCACTGGCTTCAGGATGATCAGCATATGGCTGAAGAAACATGCCGCAGCTATGTCTCTGCTATCAGGAGTGCCGAGCACTTTGCAGAGGAACACGGTCTTGCCTCTCGCAAACTGTATACATGCAATCCGACAGTCGCTAAGGCAACTGCTGATGAGCTATTTTCAAATGCCGAATTCATTCAGTACAACAACGACCAGCACAATCGCTTCCGGGCAGCCATTACGAAACTTCTTGCTTTCTATGGAAGCAATTGGAGTCCTGCAGAAGCAAGTACGCCAAGAACTTTTGAGCGTAGTCCGTTACAAACTAAGGAGATATCAATAGACGTTGCTCCTTGCAAGGCAATTCTTGTGGAGTATTTTCCCAAGGGATATCGTCTGGAGTCTGCGCTGGACATGAAGCGCATGCGTAGATATTACGAAGAACTGACCGGCAAGACACTTGATCTTAATCAGGCAATACTTGAAACAGCTATAAGAAATTGCGGCATCGTGTATGATGGTAAGCTTTATATGCCGCAGAATATGCTGAGCGATGAAATGCGAGATCAGATCCTTTCCTTCATTGAAAGATGCTTTGATGAAGGTCGGTCGGCTGTGTATTACGAGGCAGTTTTCCGGGAGTTTTCAGAGAAACTGCTCGATCATAATATCTATAACGCGGATATGCTAAAGGCGTATTTGACGTACTATATGTCTGATCAATATTTCATGGGCAGAAGCTATTTAGCGAAAGAGTACCGCGACGATGTCGATCCGATTGATGAGGTACGGCAGTGCCTGAAACAGTACGATTTTCCCGTACAGGTAGATGAGCTCTGTGATTCTCTTTCCCATATTACGGAGGAGCGAATTCGGTTCATTTTGGGTTCGAATGGAGAGTTTGTTCGCAACAGCAAGGGTGAATATTTCCATGCCGATTCTCTTGAGCTCACGGAGGAAGAACTTGGAAACATCGCCGCTATTATTGATTCTACGATTGAGGAGCATGAATTCATCAGCGGGAATGAACTCTATGATGCTATACAGACAAAGTATCCGTACACCTTTGAGAAAAATGCTGTCTTCTCTGTAATTGGATGGCGAGACGCTCTGAAATATAAGTTCGGTGATCGGTTCTCTTTTGTGGGCAATATTGTCAGCAGAGCTGGAACGTCGCTGTCCATGAGTGATGTCTTTGCGGAATATGGTAAGGAACGCCAGCACTTCTCTATTGATGAATTAGAGCAGTTTGCAGAAAGCATAGGGACAACGATCTACTTTGATTCGTTGTATACAAATGCAATCCGGATCAGCCATAAATGGTTTGCTTCAAAGGGCGGTGCTAAGTTTTCTGTAAAGGAGACCGATGCGGTAATTGACCGTTTCTGTGATGGAGATTATATCCCGCTCCAAGATGTGAAGGAGTTTGCACTATTCCCTGAATCTTCCTTCCCGTGGACAGAGTACTTGTTGGAACAGTATGTAGCCTTCTATAGTGAGAAATTCTATCTGATGCATGGCAACTACAATAAGAACTGTGCTGTTGGCGCAATTGTAAGAAAAGCTTGTCGATTCGATTCATTCGATGATCTGGTGACGGATATTTTGGCACACAACGATGTCTCGCTCCAGAAAAAGGCGGTGCTGGACTACCTTGCGGAGAACGGTTACATTGCACGTCGCTCTTATACAAATATTGAGGAGCTTATGATTAATGCAAGAGCAATGCGGAATCAAAAGGAGAAATAATAGATGTATTCCTACAGCTGGGATTCAGAGACGGGAGGTTTGCTGCTGAATAGCTCCCCATTGCAATTCAGCAAAGAGCCACGTCCTGTGTATTATAAAGAACTGGATATTCTGGGATTCGATCAATACTGGAAGTATGATCGAAATGATAGCTATCCATATATGTGGGCAGAGGCCAATAACTACTTCTATCGCGGAAGGCTGGTGGCTAAAACCAAAGGTGGATCGCTCTATACTGCTCCGGAACTTATCGTGTTGGAAGAGCCTGAGCCAAATGGCGCTCCTCTGCGTTTTGTAGACATCCCGGCAATGGTAGAGAAAAACCATGATCTGCTTGAGAAGCTCGTGCAGGACACGATAAAGAAAATATACAACACCTATGTGGAATATCGGAACAAGGTAGATGTATTCTACGTCGCTTTCAGCGGCGGGAAGGACAGCGTTGTTGCCTTTGATCTTGTCCAGCGGGCACTTCCCCACAACAAGATGAAAGTGCTGTTCGGGGATACTGGTATGGAGTTTCCTGATACATATGATGTTGTGGATAAGATTAAAGAAAAATGTGAAGAAGAGGGCATTGACTTTTTACGATCAAAATGTGAATTTGAGCCAGAATACACATGGTCTAAATTCGGCCCACCTGCGCAGACAATGAGATGGTGCTGCAGCGTGCATAAGACTGCCCCACAAGTAATACTTCTTCGCAAATATACAGAAAACCCTCATTTCAGAGGAATGGCTTTCACCGGGATTCGCGGTGATGAAAGTGCATCACGCAGCGAATATGACACTGTTAGTCTTGGAGAGAAAATCCGCGGACAATACAGTTGCCATCCTATATTGGAATGGAATTCTGCGGAGTTGTTCCTGTATATCTACGACAGGGATCTCGTTTTGAATGCTGCCTATAAGAAAGGAAATAGTCGCGCTGGCTGCCTCGTCTGCCCGTTGGCTACGTCTAAAAATATGTTCTTTAAGGAACAGGCGTATAGCAAAAATAGTGTCGGTTCTCGATCTACAACAACCTTTAATGACATTATATTGAACACCACAGCCAAGGAACTATCTACGCCCGCGGCCGTTCAAGAGTTTATGAATATTGGCGGTTGGAAAGCCAGAAGGAGCGGAAAGGAGTTATCCTTTTCAAAAGAGCTCTCTATTGAAAACTATGAAAAAGGTGTTCTTACAATCCGATTACTACAGCAAAATACGGACTGGAAAGAATGGATTAAAACCGTCGGTGAAGTCTTTTATCTCGAAAATGGAGATGTAGAAATTTCTTATGACAAAAAGTTATATCATGTAAACATTGAATCAAACGGTTCGGAGATTATCTTCACAGTCAACATTGGAAGCAATACAAAGAGTGATATTTACTTTATGTCTGCTCTTAAAACTGCGATGCGCAAAACGGCCTATTGTATTGGCTGCGGAGTTTGTGAAGCGAACTGCCCTAATGGTTTTATAAGCATGAACAGCGGATCTGTCCATGTTGATGATAAGTGTGTGAAGTGCAAAAAATGTCATGATATATTCCATGGTTGTCTGGTCGCGAATTCAGTGAGATTACCAAAGGGAGAAAAAAAGATGGGAAGCATTGATAGATACGGAAATATGGGAATTGAATACTCTTGGGTGACAGAGTATTTCAAGAAAAAGAATGAATTCTGGGATTCCCCTCACAGCCTTGGCAAAAACATGGTTAAGAATCTGAAGGCGTTTCTCAATGATAGTGAAATCACTGAGAAAGGGGAATTCTCCATGTTTGGAGATACTGTTGATAGAGTTGGTATTGAAACGAGTAGCGCATGGGGACTGCTTCTTTGCAATCTGGTATATACTTCTGAGTTCAACTGGTGGGTCAAAAATATTTTATTTTTACGCACCTACTCGCCGGATGAAATTCTCTCTATGCTGGATGACAGCATGAGCCAGAACTCTCGTTCCCATATTGTATCTGCATTTAAGAACATTTTTATATCCAATACCATTCTCGGGAGTGAGATCGGTATGGGTAAATGCGAGTATGAGATTAAAGGTGGAAAAAGGTATTGGAATGGCGTCGTCAGGACTAATTGGGAGAATCCCGATCCCTCCGTCATTCTCTATGGCCTTTACAAATTTGCCGAGGCATGTGGAGGCTATTACCAGTTCACTTTGAGCCGCCTGCTTGACTTCGATGTGGAAAGCGACGGCGTAAGCCCTGCACAGATTTTTGGATTAGATAGAAAAGAGATGGAGAAACTTCTTACCGGTTTAAACATCAATCACCCAGATTTCATCACCGCCCAGTTTAACCTCGACCTCGATACGATTACCCTGAATGCAGATAAAACGTCAGCCGACGTCCTCGCACTGTTTTAAGGAGGAGTACCATGCCGATTTTGGAGAACTACCGTCATTATTTCGATATTGATCCTGACTACTTTCCTGCGGTCAATGAGGCTGTTATCAACAGCAAGCCAGACATGTGGAAGAAGTTCTTCCCGCACGAGACGTTTGTTAAACTTCTCAAAAACACAGTGAGCGTCCTTGACCGGAAGCAGAAGCTTTCCATATGGGTGGAGGGCGCTTACGGCACGGGTAAGTCCCACGCCGTATTAACGGAAAAGAAGCTTCTGGACGCCAGCGAAGAGGATACCAGGGAATATTTTGAACGGTATCATTTGGATATGGATTTGTATAAGAATCTGCAGCGCATCAAGAACAGCGGAAAGATTCTGACGGTTCATCGCTATGGCTCGTCCAATATTTATGGCGACAACGATCTGGTGCTTGCCATTCAGGAAAGTGTCGAAAAGGCGATGGCTGCGGCTGGTATAGAGAACAAGGGCAAGGACTCTCTCAGGGAGTCTGTGATTCGTTATCTCTCCGATTCGGAGAACAAGCAGAGCTTTAATATCTATGTAAAGGGCAGCTACAAGGATATTTTCGGCGGCGATGATGTAGATGGCATTGTTGAGAAACTGAAAACGTATCAGGATATTCCGCTTCATACCCTGATGGATAAGATTTTCAAAGTCGCACGTGAGCGCCAGATCCGCGCATTTACGATGACGGCTAATGATCTGTGTGACTGGCTCATCGAAGTGATACACGCCAATGAACTGAAGGCTATTGTCTTTATCTGGGATGAGTTTACGGAGTATTTCTATAATAACACCCGTAACCTCACCGGTTTTCAGGCGCTTTGCGAACTCAGTGAAACTGAGCCGTTCTATTTCATCCTCGTTACGCATGTAAGCTCCGGCCTCTTTCACGAGGGTGACAAGGATTTTATCAAGCTGAATGGCCGGTTTGTTAATCCCCATAGTCTGATTAGCCTCCCGGAGAATATCGCATTCCAGCTCATGGGTGCAGCTATGGAGAAGAGCAAGGATGAGACCATACTTGCCGATTGGCGGGATATAACCGAAGACCTTGCTGACCGTACGAAAGAGTCCCGCAAGGTTGTAAAGGGCATCGCAAAGATAGAAGATAAGGAAATGCTGGATATCCTTCCGATTCATCCTTACACAGCGCTTCTTCTGAAGCATATTTCATCGGCTTTTGACTCCAACCAGCGGAGCATGTTTGATTTTATCAAGAATGACCGTGGTGATGAGATCAAGGGCTTTCAGTGGTTTATCGATAATTACGGCCCGGAAAATGAAAATCCTCTTCTCACCATTGACATGTTGTGGGAGTTCTTCTATGACAAAGGCAGAGACATGCTTGCGCATGACATCCGTTCTGTTCTGGATTACTTCACGAGAAGCTCCAATCAGCGCCTTGATCCGGAAGAGAAACGTATCCTAAAAACTGTCCTTCTCCTGCAGGCTATTTCACAGCATGCCGGTGATTCTGTTGAACTTTTCATACCGAATGAGAAGAACGTCGATTCGGCCTTTGAGGGAACGGATCTGGATGGTGGTGCCAGCCGCATTGCAGAGCGTCTCGTCCGGGACAAAGTGCTCTTCCATAAGCAGCTTGGAGGTGGGAAGTTTCAGTATGCTGCCTACATCAACGAAGTAAGCGATGCCGAGCTTGAGAAATATAAAGAGGATGTTGATAAGAAGACAACTACCTCTCTTATCACGGAACAGCTTGTTGACAAGACCACAGTGGCAGAAGCTATAACGCTTGGCGGTGCATTAAAGCTACGTTATGAGTTGAAATATGTCTCGGCCAGTGACTTTGATCAGGCAATTCGCGTGTTCCGCAACAGAGAAGCAGAGCTGGAGAATAAAATCCCAGCAGTCGTCTGTTTTGCGAAGGATGACAAGGAAGCATCCCTTATCTCTAAGAAGATCAAAGAAGCACTGCAGGACGGGAGCTATCACATAGTGTTTATTGACGCTACCACTACGCCTTTCGGCAAGGACGGATATGAGCAGTATCGTAACGAGATGGCCAATGCAATGTATCAGCAGGGCAAAGATGGCACTCTCTTTAGTCAGTATGCAAACAATGCAAAGGATGCTCTAAAAAAGTGGAAGAACAGGATTTCCTCCGGAGAATTTATTGTTTTCACGGAGAAGAAACAGGATGGTGAGCGGGCTACTACAATGGAGATGTTGTTCTCTGTATTGCAGGCTGTTAACAAGGATAAGTTTCAGCGTTGCCTGGAGGCAGCATATAGTGTCCTGCCTACAATGTATACACCATCGGCATTGAAGCTTGGTGTTGAATGCGGTGCGACAAGGACTACCCGTCAGACATTCTCTTCTGGCAATGTCAACACAAAGTTGGAAACTGCGCTCAAAGAAGCGTGGGATGATCCTGCTTACTGGCAGACTCATCCGAATCTGCTTATTTCGCAGATTAAACTGGATGTTGATCAACTGATCCACACGGCATTTGATAAGGAGTCTGGTCGGGTATCTATCCGCGCCATTTATGACATGCTGAAGGCAAAGCCGTATGGTTTTATGCCGTGCAATATGACAGCCTTCATTATGGGCTTTGTTCTGAAAGAATATACCAACGGCTCATACAGCTGGAGTGACGGACTCACCAACGATGTCATGGATCTGAACAAGCTCAAAGAGATGGTGAATGAAATCATCTCTCTGCAGATCACACCGAATCCACGCTATAAGGATAAGTACATCGTAGAGATGACAGAGGCGGAGAAATCGTTTAACGAGACTACTTCGTATGCGTTCGGTATCCCTCTGAACCTTTGCACTTCCGTCGAGCAGACAAGGGAGCGTATCCGGAACAAGATGAAAGAATTCTCGTTCCCGATCTGGACAATCAAGTCGGTACTGCCTTCGATGAAATTGAAGACTGGCCGTGCCATCTTGGAGGAACTGATTGACAGCTATTGCGGCATTGCCAACAGCAATAACATGGGCAAATCCAAGACGGACAGCGATATTGCTCTTGCTATCGGTGATCTCAGTGCCAAGAATCCAGATGCCAAAGAAGATCTCCGTATTCTTCTTACCAAAGATAACTGCACTGCAGGAATGCGTGCTTATGTGCAGGAGTTCGACGGTAGTGAGCTCGTCACCTTAGCGGAGGAGATCGGAGACAATGGACAGTACATCAATGTCCTCCGCTCCAAGTTTGATGCTGACGCAGCGAACTGGGTCTGGAATGTAGAAACTGCCCAACAGAAGATCCGAGAAGTGATCCTTGAATATCGGATCATTGCAGAGAGCAACAAGGTCATTCCAAAGAACGTGTCTTTCTCAAGTACTATCCGCGAGTGGTGTGATAAGTGTGGTCTTATTCGTATTTCGTACGCGGCAGCGAAGAATTATTTGGGCGACGTCGCTCCGTTCCTCGAACTGCTTCATACCATCAAGAAAGCCGGAACAATTCTTGATTCTCAGAAGCAGAAATTTTTGGATCTGCTGGTGGCACACGCAGATGAATTCAATGCGTTCTATAGCAATCAGGTAGAGCTTTTCAAGAAAGTTTGTGCGTATTATCTTGACGGATTTTCTGAGGAGGAAGTGCGTGCGCTTTACCAGACAATCCCAGCTGGCACATTTACGAATGACAAGACTGAGTATATGAATCTAATCGATTCAAAGGCAAGGGATTACCGCAATTCTCTCGGAAATGAGCGCCTAAAAAAGCTCTGGAAGGACAAGACGGGGTCGACTTCTCCGAGGCAATGGTCGAAAGAACATCTGATGCCTATTCTTAGCTTAGTTCCTGATCGTGAGGTTCAAATTGCGCGTGCTGCTTTTGGAGCCGTGAATAAGAATCATCCGGATGCATCTTCCATTGAGAAAGCAGTCACCTATCTGGAGAATGCCTCTTTCTACAGTCTGATGAATGATCAGGACGCATTGGATCGTATCTTCCGGGAGAGTATCATTAAGTCCTTTGCGGTTATGCTGACAGATATCGACGAGGTGAAATCTTTCCTGAATAGCAGAATCTCTTCTGAACCGTATGAATGGTTTGGCCTTCCGGAGGTTGACAAAAAACTGGAACAGATGGCTGAGGATAAATATATCAGGGAAGGCTGCACAAGAGCTCTTGAAAAGATAGATGGTATGGATGTTGGTGACGTCAAACGTTATCTGAAGGAGCTCATCAAGGATAACATGATTGTTGGCATGGAGATTATCAAGGAGAACTGAGGAGGCAAGGTATGAGCCTAAATCAGTATACACAAAAAATAGACAGGTACCTGTCCAAGAACGAGGGATTACCTATCGTTGTTGATGTACAGAACGAAGCTGATCAGATAGAGCTGGTGCAGCACTATCATGTGGGAAAGAATGAACTGATTACTGCATCAAAATACTGTGCGCCGGATGAAATGCCTCGCTATGAGGAGCTCTTAAATGATCTGGCAACGCTGGATGGTGTGTTGATCGTAACAGGTGCGACTTCATATTTGAAGCTGGATGGAGAGCAGGAGCTTCAGCGATTTATGCGGAAATTACTTAGTATGTCCATCAAAGGTCATGTTATCTTCATTACTTATCAGTGTAAGAGATACTTGCCTCTATATGATCAACGAATTGCTCGCAGAATAGTTGTGATGGAGAACAGCGAGAAGAAGGCTCCCAATATTGTTTTCACTGATCCTTCTATTCCGCTGCCCCAAAAATATGAGGCTATCAAGGGAATGGAGAATTTTGCGGCAATGGCAGAGGCAAGATCTGCCGACACCATGTATGTGGTAACAAGAAAGAGCAAGGATGTATTTCCACATTCCCTGTATAATATTGCCAGTCTTCAAAACGCCTATGATGCACTTCTGCTGAAAGACGATTCTACAAGAGTGCTCCCCGAGGAAATTGGGACAAGTGCGCAATGGAGCTACGCAATGAAGCTGTTTGAGCACAAGTCCAAATGGGCAGATGTTATCGACGATGAATTTGGTGGTCACACCATGCTTGAACACATATTCTCCAATTACGCAAACTTCTCAACGGATCGGAAGTGGTTGTATTTCATTGCCCTGAAATTGTTTGGCGCAAAGAATAACTGGTGCCTGACAACTGCGGCTCGGAAAGCTAATAACGTAAATGATTTTAAGAAGCAGGTATACCGTTCCATTCTGGACAAGTCTATTGATGACAACGATTTCTGGGAGTGCTATGAGTCCAGAAAAGTAGTCCTGCAGCAAATGGGTAATCCAAGCTCGGAGCTGACCTCATACTGCAAAGTAGTATTCAGCAAAGGCGTCAATACCATCTGCTATCTAACAGATAATACGCAGAAGGAACAAGAGACAATATTTGCATTCCTTGATCAATACGGTCTGAAGCTGGATCGGAACAAACTAATGGATATCCTGTCGAAGGTTTATCCTGCGCTGTATCAATACCTACTTCCTTACCGTTTTGGAAATGCTCTGCTGGATCAATATTTTCAGGACTATAAATATCAAAAGGTTATCAATAAGATTCTCCCTGAGTTTGTGTCACAAGTTGAAGATCAGGCAGAAAAGCGTGAGTATAACTATATTTTGGCACCGAGGACATCGGTAATTGAGAGCCTGAACAGAAAAGACGCGCAGCTCTACTTTATGGATGCTATGGGCGTGGAGTACCTTGGGTATATTCTTTCTGTTTGCCGTGATTTAAATCTTATTGCGTCAATCAAAGTGTGCGTTTCCGAGCTTCCTTCAATCACGAGTCGAAACAAGGAGTTTTTAGAGTTGTTTGCCGATGCAAGATACCAGACGGTGCCAATTAAGGACATTGACGATATCAAGCATCACGGGAAGTACGACTTTGACTTCTACAACAATTCGAAGCTTCCGATTCATCTCATAAAGGAATTGGAGGTTATCAGAACTGTACTTGAGAAAATCAGAAATGATCTGACCGAAAGTCCGTTGCAGCGTGTATTCATGATTGCAGACCACGGTGCAAGCAGACTTGCTGTTCTCCATGACACAGAAAATGTGTGGGAAATGGCAGAAAAAGGACAGCATTCCGGGAGATGCTGTCCAAAGAGCGATGTAGACCAGAAACCTGACTTTGCCGCTGATGCTGGAGACTTCTGGGCACTGGCTAATTATGACCGTTTCAAAGGCGGTAGAAAAGCTAATGTGGAAGTGCATGGTGGGGCGACACTTGAGGAACTATGTGTGCCGATCATTGAACTGACTTACATGTCAGAAAAGCCAGAAATCGCATTAATGCCGATAGACAATGAAGCTTTTGCTATCGGAGATATACCAGAGATAGAAGTGAGTTTCCGCAAGAAGGCGGCGCTGAAGATCTTCTCTACAGTGAGTCTGCAGAACGTGAGTCTTGTTGTTGATGGAACTTTCTATCCGGCGACAGACATTGGAAATAACTGTTATAGAGTCGACATGCCGGAGTTGAAAAAGCAGGGTACCTATTATGCGGATGTTTGTTCTGGCGATAATGTGATCGCGGAAGAATTGCCTTTCGTCATCAAGAAGGAAGGACAGAAAGAAAGAAGCCTGTTGTGATTTTGGAGGAAATCTTATGGAAAGCAAACTGAGAGAATGCTTTGATGAGATGGTAGTATATAAGGACTTAAAGAGAAGCAACTTCTTCTCGTCTCTTGGCTTGCCATCCTTCCTCAGAGACTGGGTTTTGAAGAAGTTTGAAGATGATGAAGGAAATTACGATATAGAAGAAGTTACCGAGTTCATTCAGACTTATCTTCCCAGAAAGGAAGAATGGATCAGCATCAAGAATCGTATCATCTACGAAAACGAGCGAGTAAAGATTCTTACGAAGGTAGGTATCGATATTGATATTAAGACCGGAGATATTTCCTTCTCACTTCCCGCCTTCGGCCTCTCCAACAAGGAGACGATCATTGAACCGCACGTCTGGGACACCTATAAGGAGGAGCTGACAAATGGGCAGGAAACTTGGGGTGTAATTGAACTCGGGTATCGTATGCCCGATGATACCGTTAAGCCCAAGATTCTGGGCAAAATCAAGATGACAGGTTTTGCTAATTTCTGCCCTTATGTTGCAGATCTTGACTTCTTTAAGGACGCTCGTGCAGAATTTACAGTTTCCGAATGGATCGACGTTGTGCTTGGTGCGATTGACTACAATGCGCAAGGATACAAGGATGAAAATGAGAAGCTTGCTATGCTTGCTCGTCTACTTCCCTTTGTGGAGAAACGACTCAATCTTCTGGAATTGGCTCCCAAGGGAACGGGTAAATCTTATGTTTTCGGCAATGTCAGCAAGTATGGCCTTCTCACCGATGGCGGTAAAATCACCAGAACAAAGATGTTCTACGATAAATCCCGAAGAGCTCCCGGCTTCATTGTTGGAAATGACTTTGTGGCCATTGACGAAGTAAAGCTGGTCACCTTTGACAATATCAACGAGATGCGCTCAATCATGCAAGGTTATATGGAACGTGGACGATTTAATGTAGACGGTTATGACGGTGAATCCTTCGCCGGAGTTGTCCTGCTGGGCAACATCTCCATTGAGAATATGGATGAGTATACAAGCATGTTCTCTGAGCTTCCTGTACTGTTCCAAGAGAGTGCGCTGGTGGATCGAATTCATGGATTTATCAAAGGTTGGGACATTCCTAAGATGAAGGACAATCTCAAGGCGTCCGGTTGGGCACTGAATTCTGAGTACTTTTGCACGGTAATGCATATGCTCAGGGATGATGCCAGCTATCGTGCTATTGTAGATGCACTGGTAGATTTTTCTGACGATGCTTATGTTCGTCATACGGAAGCTGTGAAGAGAATTGCTACTGCGTACTTGAAACTGCTGTTTCCCAACGTACGGACTGCTTCTGATGTAAATCCCAAGGAGTTTATGAAGTACTGCCTGCGTCCCGCTATTAAGATGCGTAAGATTATCTGGAGACAGCTCTCTATTCTTGATGCTGAGTACAAAAATGACGATAAGCTCATGCCAGAGTTTACATTGAAGGAAATTAGAAATGAAGCATAACTGTGTGATTTGTGGGAAGCAAGAGCTGGATAAGGACACTATTGGAATCAACAAAAAGCTTCTCGGAACGGACATTGAGAACTTTTACTGCATGGAATGTCTGGCGGAATATCTGGAATGCACAGTAGATGAACTGTTAGACAAGATCGAAGAATTCAAAGCAGAAGGATGCAAACTATTTTTGTGAGATGATGATATGAAGCACCTGATCTATGCGGATAACGCTGCTACTACGCAGATGGATGTTGATGTTTTTGAAGCCATGAAACCGTATTTACTTCATGAATACGGTAATGCCTCACAGCCATATTCATTTGCCAGACAGCCCAAAAAAGCGATACAAGAGGCGCGGGAAACCATCGCCTCTTGTATCGGTGCATTACCAGAAGAAATATATTTTACTTCGGGAGGCACAGAAAGTGACAACTGGGCAATAAAAGGTATCGCCTTCCGAAATTATGATCATCGCGCCACAATTACCACGGCTTTTGAACACCATGCTGTTTTGCATGCTTGCGAGGCAATCGAGCGGCTTGGATGTCCAGTGGCATATATGTTGCCTGATAAGAGAGGGTTTGTCTCGCCAGATTCTCTTGAGCGGTATATCACAGATGAAACATTTCTGGTATCTGTGATGTATGCAAACAATGAGCTTGGGAGTATTCAGCCAATCAAGGAGCTTTGCAAAGTTGCTCATGATCATGGGGCATTGTTTCACACTGACGCAGTACAGGCTGTCGGTCATGTTGCAATAGACGTTAATGATCTTGGCGTGGATATGCTTTCGGCCTCTGCCCATAAATTCAATGGTGCGAAGGGTGTCGGCTTCCTGTATGTTCGGACAGGTACAACACTTCTGCCTTATGCAGACGGTGGAGCACAGGAGCATGGACTCCGTGCTGGAACTGAGAATGTCGCCGGGATTGTTAGCATGGCTGTTGCACTGAAGAAAAATGTCAATGACCTCGATAAGAATCAAAGGCACATACTTAAACTTGAAAGCCTGCTTCTCCAAACCCTGAACGAGAGTGGAATACCCTATGTTCGTAATGGAGGTGACCATACTCTTCCGGGTGTCATCAGCCTTTCATTCGACGGGAAAGATGGAGAGGCCATTCTGCATCGGATGGATCTGATGGGAGTTTGTATTTCTACCGGCTCTGCCTGTGACAGCAAAAATACCGAAATTTCGCATGTACTGCAGGCGATACGCATGCCGGAAAGCCTCGCCAAGGGAACAATCCGTATTTCTCTTGGCAAGAACAACACAGCAGATGATATTGATACAATTGTCACAGCGTTAAGAAAGATTCTGCTGTAAGCATCTTTCAATTATCCTACCCACTTTTTAGTTATTCCAAGTGGGCACAAGGGGGGCCTCGGCCTTATGGAAAGCACTTCGGCGGCAGTTCAGACCAACTGCCGGGCATCAAGCTACAGACCGTATAGAGCTGCCGGAAGAAAAGTGGAATATCTTGAGTATGCAGTACGACAAGATTCAGCAGGTTAGCGAGGACACCGTATTGGCAAGCCATCTTGCTTCGCAGAAAGGTGTCAAAATGCCCCAGATGCCGGAGACAGTGATTTATCCGCTTGGCTTGAATCAGAGTCAGAAGCTGGCAGTAGAACAGGTATTTCCCTCCGAAATCAGTATCATTCAGGATCCTCCGGGTACTGGAAAGACACAGACAATCCTGAATATCATCGCCAATGTCGTCCGAAGCGAAAAAACCGTGGTGGTAGTTTCTAACAACAATTCTGCAACGCGCAATGTTGCGAAAAAGCTGGAAAAGAAAAATGCAGCTTTTCTGACCGCATTTTTTGACAGTCTTACCAACAAAGAGAAGCTTCTGGATGCACAGACAGATGCCTATCCGAATATTCCTCTCCTGCGCCTCCGCACAGATGGCAGCGGGGAAAAAGAGAAAATCAAAAACGCGCTAAAGAGGGAATGACTATGCCGAAAATTATCAGGAACGCGATCAGATGCAAGAAATGTGGAGACGTTATTGAAAGTAAGACTGTCCATGATTTCAAGTTTTGCAGCTGCGGTTCGTGTGCCGTGGACGGCGGCCACGATTACCTTCGTAGATGCGGAAACCTTGGAGATTGGGAAGAACTGTCCGAAGTGGAAAAGGTAGAAGACAACGGCGCATTGACTTGATTCTATCTTGCGGAAAGTGGTTGCGCCATAATGTTGCTTATCATCATTCGCAAGTCACCACGAGTACCCCGCATCCTCAATAGGGGCTGAAACTATGCGTTTCAGCCCCTATTTTTCCAAATCTTTCAGTAGCTATTCCTGTTGACTTGTGGTATATGTTTGTGCTGCAAGGAGGCGAGCACATGAACAAACTGCTGAAGGATCTGTACGACTGCTTCTACACCCCGCCGGAGCTGGCGGCGACGAAGCGGGAGATCGAGGAATGCCACCGCGCGCTCATTGAGGCGCTGGGCAAGCCGGAGCGCCGATTGGTGCTGAAGATCATCGATGCCAAGGACCATATTTTGGAGGACACTTCGCTCGACAGCTTCATCTCCGGATTTCGGCTGGCGTGGCGGCTGTCCGCAGAATTGAATCACTATGACGATGAGCGTCCGGCGCGCTGCCAAGCGGCAGAGAAACCGGGCGCTCGTTTTACGCTCAAAAAGGAGGATGATGAACAATGAAGAAGCGCAACGTGACAGCTGTGATCACCGCTTGCTTGGCCCTGTGTGCCGCTGTGTGGCCGCAGCCAGACACAAGGGAGGAACGACCCGCCCCAATACCAACGCACGCCGCAGCTGCCCCGAAAACGGATGCTGTGACAACGGCAGAAAAGAAAAATACGGAAACGCCGCGGGCAGAGCCGGACGAGGAGCTTGGCGCCGTTCCTGTCCCCGCGCCGGCAGAGCCGACGCCTGCGGTCGAAACGCCGCAGCCGGAGCCTGAGCCTCCCGCGCCGCAGCCGACCATAGAGCTACAGCCCGGCGATGAGGTCTATATTCCGGGCTTTGGTTGGGTACCATACGAGGGGCCGAATTACCGCGAGTATGCCGCGGATATGTACGAAAATGGCAATAAAATCGGCATCATGGGCTGAAACAGGATCTGCTGGGAGCGGGCATACTACTTGATCACGAAAGCTGCTGCACCGAAAAGTGGTTGGTATCATAATATGATACCAACCACTTTTTGCCGATGTGGAATTGAAAAGCGCCAATGGTATCTCCTCGTGGCCTGATAATGACGAGGAGTAGAGCATAGGCGGCGGCTCAACGGATGCACCGCCATAGACAAAGAAAACATTTTTCAGGATTCGGACAGGGAAAGCAGCGGGACAGGCCATATAGGCTTGTCCCGCTGCCTGCGTGTTAGGGCAGATATTCTTCCGTGATCCGATACCGGCTGATGCCGAAGGCGCTGCTCCGCTCCATAATCTCCGGCGGGATCTTGGGCAGGTACTTCTTACTGAAGCTGGTGTCCCCGAAGTAGGCGTCAAAGCTTGCCACTGGCAGGACGACCCATTCGCAATCATCCTGCCGGTTGGCGAGGTAATAGCGGATCAATGTACAGGCAACCTCAGATGGAATTTCCTTCGGAAGCGCTATTGTTACTTTCTCTGTCAGTCCAAGCGGCAGCTCCGGCCCCTCTCTGCGCAGCGGCCCCAGCTCCAACGCATCGGCAAGGACATCATCAAAGCGCAGTGTCCAGGCACCCTTGGTTTGGGGCGCAAAAATCGGGATCTGATACTGCATCACCTTGCTTCGCCATGCGGCGGCGAACTTTGATTGAATGACCTCGGCATACTTGAGTGAGGTGCTGCGCACTTTTTCGGGGTGCGTCAGCATAAAGTCCGCAGTGCGAAGAACATGGCGGAGGAACCAGCCGGTTCCGTCCGCATCCACCAGCTTTGGGAACTCTGTGTGCAATTCTGAAAAATCCGTCTGGAATTGCCATTCCTTGTCCGGCGCACGCTTCCCGTCCTCCGGTACACTGCACCAGACGCAGAGCGCGCGGCGGGCGTAGTCGATCCGATCGTGGGGATCACCCGAAACGACCGCTCCGTCTTTACCGTGGAACAGATATCCGCGGGCCAGAATGGTCAAAATCCGGGCCATCCCCTCAAACTCCAGGATCGTGGCAAAGGTGAAGCGGCCCAGCCAGGTCGTGTCACTCTTTTTACTGGCGGTATAGGAAACCGTTCCGGTATATGCGCAGAATTCCTCCCATTCGTTAATCATCCCGCACCTCCAGAACATTTTTCTCGATGTACTCCGGCAGCAGATCCCATAGCAGGTCACGCCTGCCGAGAGCCACCACATAGCGCACGGCCAGAGCCGGTCTTATAATCGCGGTCAGCAGCTCCCGGCACTTGGCCGTCACCGCATCACGGTAGCTCCGGGAGGCGGATTTGTCCGCGAAGGCGCTCATCATGGCGGTGAAGGCTTTCGAGTCGCTTTCGCGGAACAGCTGCTTTTTCTCCCTGCCGGTGTTCTCGTCCTCCATATCACAGACAATGTCTCCGAGGATGCGGTAGCCGCCGAAGCGGAAATCGGTCAGCAGATCGTATATATCGTCAAACTCCGGTAGCCATTCCCGCAGGAAACGCTCCCGTGCATCCTCGTCCATGAGGTGCCAGGCCTGCTTCTGCATGGCTTGCCGCAGAGCGGACACCTTTTCCGGCGGCAGGCTGCCGAACAGAGCGTACAGCTCGTCAGGATCGTATGCATCCTCCTGCCCTCTGGCATACAGAATGCGCTCCACATCGCTCTTCCGCTTTTTCTCCTTCAACGGAACGCGGCAGGCCCGGATGCGGGAGAGGCAGGCATCGTAATCTTGCAGCAGCGCAGCTACCGCCGCCAGCTTATCGGAATCCAGCTGTTCCCTCCAGTCCGGCTGCTGGGCAGCAAAGGAAAACAATTCTTCGTCCTTGGTGGGCTTTGCCTTGATGCGCGGCGTGTTCTTTTTCAGCTGCTGTGCCAGATACGGCAGGCGCTCCACGTTGGAGTCCACCTCGTCCCAATCCACCTTTTTGAAAAACGCCTTTATCTTGGCCGCATGGGTAGGCTCGTACCAGGCGCGCCGGGTCTCTGCCTCCTCTACCAGCGTCTTATATTTGAGGAAGGCACTGCGCTTGACGGTCTTGTGGGTCAGGTACTCATCCAGATCGGGGCGGATGCCGCTCTTGGCCGAGTCGATCTCCAGCCCGGTGAGAATGGCTAATGTCTCCGTCTCCTCCCGGCAGCGCTCCCGCTCCTCGGCGTCGGAGTTTTCGTTGTAGGCAATGATGCTGCGGTCCAGTGCGGCGTTACAGATCTGGCCGACGCGGGAGGAGAAGGTGCTGCGGACGGTTTCAAAGCGAGCCTCCCAGTCGTCGGCATTGCGGATCTGTGGCTGGGCCGTAGGGATCATCAGCAGAGGAATGTTCTCTGTGTTGGTGAGGGATTTGTGTTTCTCGTAGCGGTAGAGGTTGTAGTTGCGGCGGACGCAGGCATTCAGGATCGGATCAGATATGGTCTTGATCATATCGCCGTCGTAGTCAGCGCCGCCCAGCCGCTCCGCAGCCAGCATATTGGAATCCACCATCACCACATCCGTCAGGTGCCCGAAATAGTAATGCCGCATCTGCTTTCTCTCTTCCTTCGCGTCGTAGAAGGAAAGCTGTAGCTCCTCGTTGCGGGCAATGTGCGGATTGCGTAGCAGCGTGCAGGCGTCGTCATGGGCATAGGCCACCTGGGGTGCATAGAAGGAACTCTCCGGGAAGTGGTCGGTCATGACGGTGCTGTAAAACATCCGTTGCCTGCGTTTGCGCGGCGGAACAGTCGGGAGCAGAAATGCCAGAAAGTCCAGAAGATCACCGGAAAGATAACGGTTGTCTCCCGCTACGATCAACCGGCCGACGGCGTACTGCTCCACGATTTTATCGGCTTCATCCTCCAGTCGCTTGGCATAGACCGGTTCGTTGATGAAGCTTGGATTCTTTTTCAGCACGGCGGCAAGGACCTGATCCTTGCCTTGGTGTCGTTCCCACCAACTGACCCGCTCAAACTTCTCCAGAAAGTAATTCTGCCGAAACGATTCATCGGCGCAGAAATTGTAATACGCCAGTTCCGTCTGCTTGGTGAGCCAATTTCGCTCGTCTGTCTCCGGGCTGTGGTCCCAGCCGTCCGGCAGATCGGCAGGGCGGAACTCGTCACCCTGAATGGAAACGGTGGTCAGAAACTGATAGTTCAGCTCGGTGGTCTGTTCCGGTTTCTCCTTGCTCACATTGGTGATGTACAGCGCATGGCGGTACTTGCGAAACACCGTCCGGTAGTCCTCCCAGTTCATGCCACTGGCAGTGAGCCAGCCGTACCCCTTGAACATGCTCTTGGTGAGGATGACGTCCACATCCCGGACGGAATGCTCCATGCCCCACAGATCGGTGATGGTGTCCGTCCCGCAGAGGGTCAGGAAGTCTTTGAAGTCCACCTCGTGCAGCATACCCTTGACATAGGGCATACGGATCTGGAATGAGGTGTGGACTTTCTTCCCGCACAGCTTCTCGTCCACGACGCGGGCATATTCTTTTGAGATCAGCCCCTCGCCGTCGAAGCAGGTGATTTCGATGTCCTCTTTTTTCTCCACCCGGTGATATTTGCGGGTACTGCTCTGCGTTCCGTCGTCCTCTACGGTGATGACGCTGACATTCCGCTCTGTGCGCGTAGGATTGTCGATGACCACCACCCGGTGGGGCCGGTCAATGCCGATGCCGTCAATGCGGATACCGCTGGACAGCATCAGGCCGTTGTAGGCATAGAGCTTGCTGAGCTGGCAGTCACCGATGGTCATATCCATCATGATGCGGCGGCACACCGTGTCATAAAAATCCTCCCGGATGAAGGCCAGCCGCGCCTGCCGGCTCATGCTGCCCGAACGCTCAAAGGCGAGGTAACGATGTGCCCCGGAGCCAAAGTCCAGGCTGACACCTTCGGGACGGAACAGGGCCCTGGCCTTCTCCTGCCGGATCAGGTGTTTCTTTCTGGCGCCGCTTCGGTCGAAGATGCCGGAGAAGTCCATATAGAAAATGATGTCCGAGAGATCCGTCACCAGCTGCCCACCGGGTGTTCCGGTGAAGGCATCGCCGCGCAGCACGCACATAGTCTGATAGAACAGTGCGTTATCGTCCTGCTCATGGGGCGCGGAAAGTGATTTGCATTTTTCTGTCTCGGCGGCGCTGAGCTGGAAGGCGTATGCACACTCCTGCTGCCTTCCGTAGCTGATCACGGCTCTGGCGGACAGTTCGTAGATCCTGTATTTCACCAACGGCATTGGCTCACCTCCTGATGCTTCTATTCTATCATGAGGCTCTAAATTTGCAATATGGATACTGCTCCCACTTTTTCGGCGGGAGCTTTTTGCTTGCAGCTCTCAACAAAAAATTATAAAGGAGGAATCCAATGCAAGAATCCACATTCACCAACTACGACCAGCTGCCACTGTTCCTCAATGCGAACACGGTGGCGCAGGTGCTGGGCGTGTCCATCTCCAGCGCCTATGAGCTCATGCACGAGACGGGCTTCCCCGCGCTGCGGATAGGCAGCCGCATCGTGGTGCCCAAAGAAAAGTTCTGCCGGTGGGTAGACGCGCAGACAGGAGGTGATGCCTGATGTTCCAGCGCTGGCCTAAGAGGGATCCGAACAAGCACTACTATCTCGTCCCCAACGAAGTCTTCAACCTCGGCCTCAGCTCTCATGAGATTGCCGTCTACAATTATCTTCTGCGCTGCGAGGATCGCAGAACCTACCAGTGCCATCCCAGCTACCGCACCATCGGAAAGGCAGTGCAGCTGAGCGAAAACACTGTGCGAAAGTATGTGACCAGTCTGGAGGAGAAGGGGCTCATCCGCACCGAGCCCAGTACCATCACCACAAAGGACGGCCGTGTGCGTAACGGCAGTCTCATCTACACCATCCGTCCCATTCAGGAAGCGCTGGAGCTGAACTATCAGCGGCAATTCCTGCGGGCGGAGCGTGACATAGAGCGGGCAAAGGCAGAAAAGAAGCTGGCCGAGTTGAATCGGCAGAACAAAAAGGAGGAAAGCGCATGATGCAGCAGCTTGCAAACTTTATTGTAGAACATGACCCGATGATGGTCATTCGGTGCACGCACGACACGGTGCGCTACATCCGGTGGGCGTGGAACAAGGATCATGCCCACCCCATCGACGAAGAAGAGCTTCGCCTGTTTCTCTGCGATGAACATCGCGGCGATCTGACCGAGGAGCAGAAGGTTTTCGCCCGCCGATGCCGCGACGAGATGCGGAGCGTCTATGAGGAAATGTGCGTGCGCTTACTGCAACACGAGATCATGCTGGAGCGTGGCATGGTGCCGGATGTCAGTACCTACCGCAGCGTGTTCTGCACGGAAGGAGGTGATGCGCCATGGATGCTTGACCAAGCGGGATGACTGCCTTTTCCGCAAAGCGCCGCAGAGCGGCTGAAGTGCGCGTCAGCGCCGAAAATTCTCGCTTCGAGAATGACAAGTTTCGCCTTCGTGGTACGGAACGGAGCGATTGCCCCGTTCCGACCCTTTCGGCAGGCGGGCTAAGCCCACACCCCTATCAACACAAAGAAAAATGAATTTAAAGGAGATAAAGCTTATGACGAAGAACACCTATAATCCCTATGAAATTATGATGGACAAGTACGATAAGGAAGAGATGCTCAGCGATGTACGGGAAGCCATGCTCTATCAACTCGGCGCGGATGTCTCCTGTGAAGAGTTGGATCACTTTTTCACCGGCAAGGGCAAAGCCGCACTATCTGGCTGTGCGGAGTGGCAGCAGTGCTTTGCAGTCGAAAAGATGCTGGAGTTCTATTATGTGCATGCGCGGGACGAGACTCTGGCTAAGCAGATCGAGACGATGACTATGCTGGCAAGCAGAGGTAACGAGCACCATGGCTAAGAATCAATTTATCCGCGCCCGCGTTGCCGGGTGGGAAAAGGACTGCATCCGCCGCAAGGCGGATGCAGCTCATATGACCGAGAGCGAGTTTGTGCGCCGGGCGGCTATGGATCGTGAGGTCACGGTCATTGAAGGTATGGATGAACTCCTGCGGGAACTGCGCTATCAGGGAAATAACCTGAACCAGCTCACGGTCATGGCTCGGCAGGGGCGTATCACGCAGGTGAACTATGAACCCTTTACGGAGGTGTACCGGAACGCATGGCAAACATTAAATTCATTGCTGTCTCACGCAGTCTGAGCGGTATCCTGGACTATGTTACAAACCGTGAGAAAACGGTGGAGCGTCTCATATCCGGTGTCAACTGCATGGCTCAAACAGCTCAGGATGAATTCGAAGCGGTAAAGAAACAGTTCCGCAAAACAGATGGCCGTAGCTATTATCACATCGTCCAAGCCTTCGCCCCGGACGATCCGCTGGATTTTGATACAGCGCATGAGATCGGGTTGAAGTTTGCGGAATACTTCAAGGGCTACCAGTGCGTGGTGGTCACGCATATGAATACGGCGCACATCCACAATCACATCATCATGAACTCGGTAAACTTTAAAAACGGCCAGAAGTTCCATCAGAGCGCCAGGGAGATGCAGCAGGCCAAGGAGTACAGCAACCAACTCTGCCGGGAGTACGGATTGTCCTTCACCGAGAGCAAGGCAGATCCGCTCCGTATTCCTGCTTGGAAGAAACGGCTGTGCCGTACCATTAAGGAAGCTATGGAGAACTGTGCTACCTGTGAGGAGTTCATCGCATTCATGGCAGAGTACGGCTACAAGGTGCGATGGGAGCCGAATCAAAAATACATCACCTACACCACACCGGAGAATGTCCGATGCAGAGACAATAAGCTCTTCGACCAGACGCTTCTGCGCAGCAGCATGGAAGCCTACTTCGATATGGGCGGTTGTGAGTATCTGGAAAGCCGCATCGATGCCACCGAGTACGGTGAACGCCTGCCTACGGTGGACGATGCCGTCTGCGGTTTGATCTCCATTCTGGATGCGATGAACACCGGCGACAATGACCGCTTCCATCTGGAAACGCTGCATCACAGCAAGCAGGAGATCCGGCGCATTCTGGAACGCGGCGGCAAGATCGACCGCACGGTGGAATACGCCGTAGATGACGAAGATGAAGAGTACGAGCAGTACCACGGGTTTTCTATGCGGATGTAATGGCAAACCATTTCAAAGTTCTGATAGCTATTTCCTCAAAAATGTGGTAATTGTTTGTGTTGCAAAAAAATCTCAATCAAAGGAAGTGAAATACATGGCAAAACGAAGACCGGCCGGCGACGGCATGGTGCGAAGGCGTGACGACGGACGCTGGGAGGGCCGCATCGTCATCGGCCACCGGGAAAACGGCGAGCCGCTGTTCCGCCACGTCTATGCCAAGACCCAAAAGGCATTGCTGGACAAGCTGCACAAGAACATCGAGTGCTACCGCGATGTGGAGCTGACCGAGGACAGCCGGATGACTTTGGGCGAGTGGCTGGATCGCTGGCTCACAGAGTACAAGGCGGGTACGGTGCGCCCCGGTACGCTCAAAAGCTATCGCTGCTATATCGAATACTACATCAAGCCGCAGCTGGGCGACAAGCAAATCTCCCTCATCTCTCAGCAGGACATCCAGCGGATGTACCGCCGCCTGAAAACAGAGGGACGCATTCATGAGCATCCCGAAATGAATCATCAACTCTCTGACTCCATGGTCCGCCACATCCACTCCGCGCTTCACGCCGCACTGAAAGACGCGGTGCAGGCGCATGTCATTCCCAGAAATCCGACCGAGGGGGCGACCGCACCCAAGCCAAACTACAGGCCCAAGCGCATCCTCACCCGTGCGGAGCTGGATGCTTTCCTTGAAGTGGTGGAGCAGGATGAGGTGTGGAGGGACTTCTTCCAGACGGAGCTGATGACTGGCCTGCGCCGCGGTGAGATTTGCGGTCTACAATGGAACGACTTCGACGAGGACACTGGTACGCTGAAGGTATGCCGCACCCTCCACAGTCAGAGGAAGGGTGAGTACACCGTCGGTGAGACAAAAACGGGAAAGGGAATGCGTACCATCATCCTGCCGAAGACGGTGGCGGACATCCTGCGGCGGCGCAAGGTGGATACCATCAGTCAATGGATATTCCCCGACCCAGTGAAGCCGGAGGATCCTGTCAACCCCGGCTCGGCCTACCTCCACATGAAGACGCTGCTCCGGCGGGCGGGACTGCCCAGCATCCGCTTCCACGATCTGCGCCACACCTTCGCGACCCATGCCCTCACCAGCGGCGTGGACGCCAAAACGTTGTCCGGCATCCTGGGACACACCAATGCGTCCTTCACGCTGGACACCTACACCCATGTCACCTCGGATATGCAGAAGACAGCTTGCGGCATCGTGGGCGGCTTTATGGAAGACATCTTCGGAAAGGAGTTGAAACCGTGGCAAGAAAACGAAAAGCCGGAGACGGAACTGTAAGACAGCGCAAGGACGGACGGTGGGAAGGCCGCATCGTCATCGGCTACAATGACAACGGCCATCCCAAGACGAAAAATGTCCTCGCCAAGACAAAGAAGGAGTGTGTCGAAAAGCTCCAGAAGCTCAAGGAGGAGTGCGGCGGGCTAAAGCCCGAAAAAGTGCGGTCCGAGATGCCCTTCGGTGACTGGCTGACATACTGGTATGAAAATCACTCCAGGCCTAAGATCCACCCTACCACACAGGAGACTTATGAGAGCCGCATCCGCCTGCACATCATCCCGGAGATCGGCAGCATCCCGCTGAATAAGTTGACGCAGAATGACTTGCAACAGTTCTATGGCCGACTCAAGAAAAGCGGCCGGAAGCGCTTCACCGACAAATACGGCGAAGGGCTGTCCGACCGAATGGTGCGCATGTGTCACGCCACCTGTCGCTCCGCGCTGGAGAAAGCGGTGCAGGATGGACTGATTCGCGTGAACCCGGCCATCGGCTGCAAGCTGCCGCCGAAGAAGGCGCGGGAAATGCAGGTGCTGACGCGGGAGGAGTTGCAACGGTTTCTTATCCAGGCGAAGTTTGAAGGCTACTACGAAGTGTTCCTTCTGGACTTGGCAACCGGCCTGCGCCGGGGTGAACTCATGGCGCTGCAGTGGGACGATCTGAACTTCAAAACCGGTGTGCTGAATGTGAATAAACAGGTCTACGATGTGCGTGGCCAGCTTCAAATCAGCACGCCCAAGACGAAGAACTCCGTCCGCAAGATCGTCCTGCCGCCCGCGGTGGTGGCAGTGCTGCGGGAGTACAAAAAGACGGTGGACTCCCGCTGGATGTTTCCGTCCCCGGTGAAGGCGGATCGACCGATCACGCCCGGCGTGGCGCGAAGGCGGCTTCAGACGATACTGGAGCGGGCAGACTGCAAGCGTGTCAGATTTCATGATCTGCGACACACTTTCGCCACCGCATCTCTGGAACACGGCATGGACATCAAGACTCTCTCCACCATTATCGGTCATGTCTCTACCGCAACAACTCTGAATGTTTACGCTCATGTCACAGACGAGATGAGGAAAATCGCTGCGGCGAAAATCGACCGAGGGATCGCCAAATCAGAATCCCTCCAAGATATAGACACAGCGCCAAGAAAACCGGCTCCATCTACCTTCCTGCCCCACAAAGGGCAGCGCCGCAAACCCGGCACTGGCTGCGTCAGCCAGATCAACGAAAAGCTGTGGGAAGGACGGTATTCTCCCAAACTTCCCAACGGCGACCGCCTTGCGCGAAATGTCTACGCCCACAGCGAGAAAGAATGCGAACAGAAACTGGCAGAGCTGATCGTCCAAACGAAAGCAAGGAGCTGTATGTGAACATCGTGGCCGCCCGGGAAGCCGCCCAGGCGGAGGAGCCCGCCGAAGCCCCGGAAGCAGCCGAACCGGCGGAGGCGCCGGAAGCACCGGAGGTGCCGGAAGAATCTTCAGAAGAATAAACGCCCACCCCCTGTATCCCACGGGATACAGGGGGTGTAGATATTGTCCAAAAGCCTCGCAGAGTTTGCCGCCCGCAGGCGGCAAATAAAAT
>OGHU01000310.1_pt1 | contig 33319 bp, 33 predicted proteins | sample 1571521 | NCBI WGS metagenome assembly OGHU01 (sample SAMEA2581963, study PRJEB24529) | metagenome | biome: Human gut stool | place: China | collected 2011 | reverse complement strand
TGCTGTCTGCCGTGATGGCATACGGCTGGGGGAACCATCTGCCGATCTTTTCCTGAGGGGCCTTTCCCAGCAGGTTATAGTCCCGGTCCAGCACCCAGAGCGTGCATTGCTTAAAGTCCGAGGAGTGGCTGCATTACCGCCGCACCGATCAGGAACAGGACATCCGGGAAGATCAGAAGCGCATGGAGCAGGCCCTTGCCACTCTCGATGTGGTCATGTCCCGGCTCTATGAGGACTACGCCCTCGGTGAAATCAGCAAAGAAAAGTACAAGAAGATGACTGCTGATTATGAAGCGGAGCAGGAACGGTTAAAGCTCGAAAATGAAGCAACGCTGGCAGAATCTACCCTTGAACGCAGAAAAACGGCGTGACCTTTACGGTCACACCGTTCTCTGCCCCAACCGCAGGACAAAATAGCTACTTGTCACTATTAAGCCATGGTATTTACAGGCTTTTTTCAAGCTATGAATTTATTCCCACTCGCTCCCTGAAACCGTGACCTAAACGATTTTGTATATGTGGTTTAGTCCCGATTATCGGGATTACTTAGATTATCCAAGAATTACGATGTATCATAATTCCTGTTGTCATTTTGTTGTCGGACGCTTTGATAAATTCTGGTGAATACTTTTACTCAAGTGGAACATCGCCAATAATAAACCTACTTTTTCCAATGATTCTTTCAATGGACTTCACCATTTGCTCGGTCATATCAAGATATTCTGAGAGATCTTGATCCAGAAAGCGAATAGACTGATTCATGCTCCGCTCTATGCCGAGGTTGTTAAGAGAGGTTTCCTTCATTACAGTCACCGACTGATTAGCTTCTTTTATTGAAAGCATCATCTTATGCAAGGCCTTTATATAATCGGTCAATGACTCTTTGTTTTCAGGCTTGGTCGCATACTCATTTTCTAACAAGCCTAAAGTGTTCTTTTCAATTTTAGCCCAAAGCGATTGTATCGATTCTGTATGTTGCTTTAGTTGCTTGCTAAATTCGGAAATATAGCTGGCAGCCTTTTTAGATTGCTTTCTCACAAACGCCGCCGTACCATTGCCGCCACTTTTTTGAACACGGTTGATTTCTTCAGTACATTCGTTTATTCCAGAACTCATCGTTTCCATGCCTGCGGATATAGCTGTAATCTCATCATTCATCTGGCTGGTATCTTCCTCAATATCCGCTAAAAAATCTAAGAATCCCTTTTCCCCTTCAGGAATCTCCAACGAATAGTCATCTGAAACAAATAAACTTTTCAGCTGAATTCGATTTTTATCAAGGAAATCGCTTACAGGATTACTAAAAACGACCGTTCCATTAACAGCGCCTCTAAGATTCTTTTCCAGATATTCAATAAGATCAAAAAATTTCTTAAAATGGGTGGAATAATCCTTGGCACGATATTGTTTTAGATCGAATGGCAACTTTCCAAGATCATCTCTCGTGATAATAATTGTCTTCTTATTGAAACTATGTGCGAGGCCCAACTCATACATAACATTTGGATTTAGCCCAGTAAGATCTGCTAAAATAACATCCGCTGCATATATTGGAGAAATGATGTCAGCAAGAATGTTTTGCTGATTATCTTCATCACCTGCATGTGAAAACTCAAAGTCATCTTGAAAATGCTCTTTGAGCATTTCGTATGATTCAAAAAAATCATCCGAAAATGGCATAATTACAAAAACTTTTGATTTTTCCATACTATCCTCCTCAATTATCAATGACAACCTACTGTCGTATAGGCTTTAACGCAAGCAAAAAACATTACGGCAATCACACGCTTGGTGCTTGCTTTGTGGTATGATTGCTATAAGTGTTCCACGTAGGCTCATAATCTGCGGTCGCTTGGTTTCCCCACATATCCCAGCCTTCACGGTCACCACGAGCAAATAGCTCAAGAAACGGTCCCGGAGAGCAACTTTCGATGATCGGGATAATCTCGTCAGGCTTCCGTGAGTGTTCACGCTTTTGCGTCCGAATGAGGTTGACCTGAGAGCGGGCCGGAGCCAGCGTCCTAAAATTGTCACCTCTGACCCCGAAAAGCAGAATTTCAGTCACATTACGGAAATAGAAGCCGACTCCTCGCCCGTCCGGGCCACCATCCTTCCGTACCTTTTCCCAAATGATATTTCCCTTATACTCAAATCCCCACGCTTTCATAACAGCCAGACCATCTGGCAGAAGAGCGTTGGGAACCCAAAGGTACAAATGGCTTTTTGCTGCAGCGACCTGCTCAACGGGCAACGCCATTATGTCTGCTAATGACATTGTCTCATATCTATTCAGTTTCTTGTTTTCCGGGGCGACTTTTCCAGTGCGGTTTTGAAAGCGCCAAGGCGGATCAGCATAAATCGTTGAATAGCGCTTATCACCGCAGAAGGAGAGAAGGTTTTCAGATGTTTCCTGAAGCGTGCTCATCTATGTATCCCTCCTCCCAATCTGAAACACAAGTTTTCTTAATGCCAATAGCCAAAACGGGGCATCCACCATTGCGGCGTGACTCTAAGCGATATAGTAGCTTTCCCATCCAAGTAGTGCTTGCGCCGTATTTACGCATAATGGGCTTCCAAGTGCGGGAATTCTTATCATAGTCATACACGGTTTTGAACACGTCGTTCAGGTCTTGCGAACGGGTGACAATAATACCGGCGCTTACAATGTCGCAATCATAGTATGTCCGCATTGCAAGCAGATCTCTGTCAAAGGTCTGATCTTTACTGTTCCATTCGAGGTCAAATGCAATTCGACCCTTCAAAAAATCAATATTATGACCGTCGATGTAGTTCTCCGTCACACGCTCCTCAAAAGGAACGCTGGAAAAGCGTCCCCTCTGATCGGCTTGTCTTGGATAAAACTTGATGTGTAAGTCACCTGAAATCCGGATTTCTCTCCACCCATACGGGTAGAGAACATCGTCAAATTTCTTGGGAATCTTAGTCTCGTTTCCGCCCGCTTCACGCAGGTCATCTGTGGTAATGTCGAGTTTTCTTAGGCACTCAACGACTTCACGCCACTCCTCAGGAAAAGCTTGAGTAATGATTTCAATAGCGTGGTTATAGTTGTGGAACTCAAATTTATCTAAAAGATCGGCGTCTATGTAATCAGCAATCTGCATTTCGGCACCTCCAGATACTTATACAAAATATAGTATATCATATTTGCTTAGGCTTTTCAATGGTTTTTGGGCGTTTCTCAACAACATTCTTCAAAAAATGCCGGATTGCAAAAGCCGATAATCCCGTAGCGGCAGCATATTCACTTAGCGAAATTCTCTTGCGCCGGTACAAATCGTAGTATTTCCAAAACACTTTGGGCGGCTCCAAGGTTTCCACAGAAGCGGAAATACGGGCTGCTGGCTCTCTGGCGTAGATCAACTCGCTATTTACAATCTCCATAGCCCTATTTCGGATGTTATTCATCCTTCTGACCCACTCCATTGGGTCGGCGGCTTTCAGCTTCTCCGTGACGCCTTCCGCCTCGGCCATCTGCTTTACCAGCCGAGAGAACATCTCCTCTGACTGGGGGTCGATGTCGGCAAGGTAGCTGTTCAGTTTTCCACTGGTGAGCAGGGTTGCATAAGCGGCCTGACGGTGCTCCTTCAGGTAGCGCCGGTGGCGTTGTCCCCACACGCCGATGGGCTGCTGCTCTTCTTCGGGCAGTTCCAAATTGGGGAGAAGGTAATCCCCAACCTGTGTGTAAGTACCGCCCATTTCCTCAAAAATTGTTCTTGCCATTGTCTGTTCCTACCTTTCATAATTTGTATTTCTGCGCCTTGTGCGCTGGGTTTGCTTTCGTTGCTGCTCCATATCTTTTGCCTGTGCAATCAGATTGTCAATCTGCTGACTGCCAAGGACTTTTCGCAGAAAGCGGAAATCCTTCAATTCGGAGCGCAGGGCTTTATTTTCTTCTTTGAGCCGGTCATTGACGGCGGTCAGATGCTCGTTCTCCCGATACAGCCGACCGTTGGTAGTGTTCAGCCGGTGGTAGCTGTCCAGCGCAGCGATCTCTTTTTCCCGTTCCTGCTTTTTGTAGTCCAGAACGGAGAGATGCTTTTCGTGGGTGCCTTTCTGCTCCCACTGAATGTCATACCGCTCCATCACGGCGGCAAGCTGCTCCTTTTCGGACTGTACCCACTGCGCCCATTCCGTTGCACCACGGGTTCCGCCCTTGAAGCCTTGCGCCGCCAGCGCCTGCTTCAGCGATACACGGGTATCAAGTCCACGCTTGCTCCCAGTGGTGAAGGGCACAAAGTCAATGTGGATGTGTGGCGTGGCCTCGTCCATATGGAGATGTGCCGAGAACACCCGGAGGTTTGGATTGCGCTCCTGAAAGCCTCGATAGTATTCATCCAACACGGTTCGTGCCAACTCCGCATACTCGCCGGTAGCGCTCATATCCTCCTTGTTTCCGATTTGCAAGATAATCTCGTGAAAGGGCTTCTCCTGGTTGCCGGAACGGATTTTTTCATAGTAGTTTGGAATGCGCCGGTCGCTTCTGGTCTGCTTCTCGTTATAGCGCTTCAGAGCTTCATCAAAAAGCTGGTGGTACACAGTCTGAATGCGCTCATTGCAGTAGTCGATGTTCAGGTGTGTGCGGTTTCCATCCACATTCTCCGCCTGAAATCTGCGGCTGTTGTGATTGACAGAGCCTTTACCCACCTCGGCACTGATCGTTCTCTTCATAAAATCTCACTTCCTTTCGCTTTCCGGCCGCAGCCGGGGTTCTGTTACTCTTGTCAAGAGTAATGCAAAAGCACTTTTGACAGCCTACGGCCATCAAAAGATGCTGTTTGCGCTCTCCCGAGGGGGCTGGTACAGAGCCGGTGCATCGAGCACCAACCCTGTACCGGGACTTTGCCCCGGCAGCCTGCGGGCTGCTCCCCAGTGCTCAATGCCCTTTGAAAAGGGCAGCCGCACGGCTTGCCGAAACTTCAAAGCGTGACAAACCGTGACGGTGGTGACGATGTTTTAGACCACGGCACTGCCCACCAAAAGATTGTCACGGTCGTCACCCTTTGACACGCTGTCCGACTCCATCTCCCTCCACAGTGAGATTTTGCGTCCACCGTGATTGCGGCTTGCCTTGTAGTGAATGTTGTGATCTCGCAGCAGCCGCACAGAACCGATACTCAGCCGAAGGGATAGCACATTGGGCTTGCAGTCCAGATTCAGCAGGCTGCACATCTCAGAGGCAGTGCCTTCCCATCGTTCACCTGCCGAAGAAAGAAATGCTGCGATGCTTTCTAGAAACGGATCCGGCGGCTCCTGCCAAAACTCCGTTTCCACGCTTTCCAGCTCCCATACCAAAGTTTCGGGATTCTTGGTAAGGTGCAGCCGATGATCCTCCTGATCTCTGCCGGTGACATCCAGCACCGCCGCATTGGAGGTGCGCTTCTCCTTGCTGAGAACAAAGCCGCCATCCGCTGCACCCAACAGGCCGTTGGTTCCGGCAATCATATCGAATTTGTCATCCGCTTCCAACTTGCGGGTGTGGTGAACGATTACCATCGTTACCTTATAACTGTCGGCAACAGTCTTCAGCCGGGCCATAATATCGTAGTCGCTGCTGTAGCTGAAATCCGCTCCGCCGACCTCACGCACCCGTTTCAGAGTGTCGATGATAATCAGACCGGTGTTGGGATGCTCCCGCATAAAGCTGCGGATCTGATCCTCCAGACCGCCGTTGGCGGTTTTGCAATGGGTGGCAAAATACAGATTTTCCGCTGCCTCAGCACCGAACATTCGGAACAGTCTCCGCTGCAAGCGGGCATAATTATCTTCCAACGCAAAGTAGAGAACGCCCGTTTTTCGCACCTTATAGCCCCACAGGGGAGTTCCTGTGCTGACCTGATAGGCAAGCTGAGCCATCAGGAAGCTCTTTCCAATCTTCGGGGAGCCTGCCAGCAGATAGGCTCCCCGATACAGCAGGCCGTCGATCAGAGGCTCCTGCCCCTCAAAGTCGGTGTCATAGAGGGTGGTCATAGACACCGTTTCCAGATAGTCCGGAGCCATCCTCCTTTGAATTTCTCGGTATAAATTGTCGTCAGATCCCTTGAAATCCGGGTCAAAATCGGTTAAACTATTATCGGTAAAGGTTAGGGATGACTGCTCCGTATCTGCGCCAACAGATACAACGGGAGCGGTCATTTCTTTTTCAAATTCCATCTGCATCGTCTCCTTTCATTCCACTCAGCGTTGCGCTCAGCAGCGTCAGCGTGTCCCGCATTTCATTGGTAACGCTGCCTGCATCGTTGAGCCGCTGAAGCTCCAATAAAATCTTCTCCAACGTGGTTTTCAGTGCCTTATATACCCTTGGGTTGGGCTGCACCACAATATCGCGCTGCATACAGCGGCGGTAGCAGTATTCCTGCTTGGGCAGGCCGGACAGGGCCACTGCCTCGTTGAGCTGCTCGCTTTCTTCCGGCGACACCCGGAAGCCGACCGTAATGTTTCGCCAACGGTTGTGTTCATCTCTGCTTTTTGACGACATTACAATTCACTCCTCTCAAAGTCCAGTTTCTTTGCCATCTCCGACTGCTTGGATGGAAACAGGTGCGCATAGCGATAGGTGATCTCAATGCTCTCGTGTCTCACCCGATCGGCAATGGCTACAGCGGAAAAGCCCATATCAATAAGTAGACTGATGTGACTGTGCCCTTACGGTATAATTACGACAAACCGGAAAAGCCCCGTATATCAAGGGTTTTCGGTTATCTGGCAAGGTTTTTCATCCTTTTCCAAACCGAAAAATCGAGCCGCGAAGTAGTTATTTCGTAGGGGGTGTTATAGTAACGACAAAAATAAAATACCGTTTGGGCGGGCTGTCAGCCCGTCCAAAAAATCAGGACATTTCCTCTGCAAAGAAGAAATGTCCTTTTTTTGTACCCAAAATCAGATGCCGACAGGAGGAACACAATGCCTGAAAAAACCGTGCAGAAGGAACCGGGCAAAAAGCCCGCGCCATCCAAAAAGCCGAAACCGCAGCAGGAAGTAGTTGTTCAGATTTCGCTCTCTGAGCTGCATCCGTTCCCGGATCACCCCTTTCAGGTGCGAGAGGATGCGTCCATGCAGGAAACCGCCGAAAGCGTCAAGGAATACGGCGTCCTCGTCCCCGCGCTGGCACGGCCACGGGAGGACGGCGGTTATGAGCTGATTGCAGGCCACCGCCGCAAACACGCCTGCGAGCTGGCAGGACTGGCCACCATGCCGGTTATTGTCCGTGACATTGACCGGGACGCTGCCACCATTATCATGGTGGACAGCAACCTTCAGCGGGAGAACATTCTCCCCTCCGAACGCGCCAAAGCCTACAAGATGAAGATGGAGGCCATCAAGCGGCAGGGCGCACGGACGGATCTGACTTCGCCGAAAATTTCGGCGAAGTTCCGCAGCGATGATGAAGTTGGTCAGGATGCCGGTGTGAGCGGAGATACCATCCGCAACTACATCGCCTTGACGCAGTTAGTCCCGGAGCTTCAGCAGATGGTGGACGAGAAGAAAATCGCCCTCAGTCCCGCCTATCAGCTTGCGGCGCTGACACCCAAGGAACAAGGGCTGCTTCTGGAAACCATCGACAGCGAACAGGCCACCCCCTCGCTCTCGCAGGCGCAGCGGATGAAAAAGCTCAGTCAGAGCGGTGAGCTGAACGAGGACACCATGCTCTCCATTATGATGGAGCAGAAGAAACCGGAGAAGAACGACATCACCCTTTCCGGTGAAAAGCTCCGCAAATATTTCCCACGTTCCTATACCCCATTTCAGATTGAGAACACCATCTTCAAATTACTGGACGCATGGCAGAAAAAGCGCCAGCGCGACCAGAGCCGTTGAGCGGACAAGCAGTTTGTTTGTCCGCTATTTTCATGCCAAAAGGAGGACGCCATGTATATCAACACATTCAAATATACCCCCAAGGATGTGAGCTGCCAGCTCTGTACTGAGTATGTGAAAAAGCTGGGCTGTACCGCCCTGCGCTGCCCGTGGCTGGCCGAGCGCATCGAGGCCGGTGTGGTCGGCTACCGCGAGGCAGTCTTAGAGACATTTCCCCATGAACGCCGCCTGTTCCAGCGCCTGAACCTGCTGATCAAGCACTATCCCGGAAGCCTTTGGAGCAACGAGCAGCATGAGCGCAGGATGCAGTATCAGTGCGCCGTGCAGGGCTATCGCCGCCGCAGAGACACCAACGCCTACTATGCGGCCATATACCTGCTGACCTCTAATGACGACATTTACTGCCGCACGGCAAATTGCTTCTGCAAGGACGGGATCGAGTTCGGCTATGCGGTGCTGAAAAACACCTCGCCGCACAACTACGCGCTGTTCATGGCGGCGCGCGACCTCTGCGACAAGACGGAGGCGGTCACGATGGCGGACTTGGCGGAACCTGAGGTCATTGACCCGGAGGCGCTGCGCCTGATCGTCAACGCCACTCTGATCGCCCGCTATGGGCTTGCCGCCTTTCAGATCAGAGCGCGAGGTGCCGAATATGAACGCTGATGATTTTGTCGGCGGGCACAGCATCCTTGCGCTGGAGCGCTTTATGGACGAAACCCGCCACATGATTATTTTCGATGTCCTGTCGTGGAAATCCCCTGTGGGTGAAAAGGGCGAACGGCTGCGGCTGTTCCTCTCCGACGTGGGATATGCCAAGGCGCAGGCATCCGAGAGGCGCGGAGAAATCAAAATCCGCAAACACGCCGCCGTCATTGAGGGGCATATCCTCCCTGACCGGAAAAAGCGGCGTCACTAAAGTGATTGGAGGAATTACCATGAGCAGAGTAACAGAGCTGGAAAAAGCGCTGACCACGCTGTTCCGCAAGGGTACGGAGGTCGGCTACACGGAAACGGAGATTGACGAGTTTCTGGAAAACATCGACTATCACGCCCTGCTGCAAGCCGTTTGGAACAAGGCTGAAACGGTCTATGCCTACCGCGCAGACGGCAAAAATGCGCTGAGCTTGGACTATCGCAGCTCGGAGCTGTTCAAACAGCGAGCGACGCTTCTCTATGAGGACGTGGGCGACAGCTATATCGGCGCGGTGTTTGCCGCCCGGTCGATGGAGCTGTGGCTGCTGGAGGATATGGGCTTTGCCGTCGTTGCCAAATTCAGCGTGAACGCCGGAGAAGGCGAATACATCACCGAGTATCGCGTCTACAAGGGCAGCGATTGGGCAGACAGCGAGATTTCTCTGGATTTGGAGGACTTGGTGGCCGAGCTTGCCGCCCTGTGCGATCCCTACTACGAACACGAGCAGCCCATCTATGAGCTGTGATGTGGGAAAGGAGTGAAAACGGAGCGGCTTCCCCATGCGGGAAACCATTCAGAACGCAAACGGCAAGCAGTTTCACGCCGTCAGCCTGTCCGGTGGCAAGGACAGTACCGCCATGCTGCTTTTGATGATCGAACGAGGTATGCCCATCGACATGGTGCTGTCAGCGGACACCGGCATGGAGTTCCCGGAAATGTACGAACACCTTGCCAAACTGGACGAGCATCTTTTCCGGGAGCGCGGCATCCATATTACCACGCTGCGGCATCCCAAGGGCTTTGAATACCTGATGTTCGACGAACCCAAGCAGAAGCCCCGCAGTCTGGAAAACCGTGCAAAACTGGGCATCCCGCCCTACGGCAACGGCTGGCCGGGAATCCGCGTCCGCTGGTGTACCGGGCAGCTCAAAACGCACCTCATCACCAAGGAGGTCAACCGGCTCAAAGGCGAGCTGGGCGCGATCCACTATGTCGGTATCGCCGCCGATGAAGCGTGGCGCTGCAAGAATGAGCGGTATCCCCTCGTGGAATGGGGCATCACGGAGGCACAGGCGCTCCAAGCCTGTTACGACCGTGGCTTTGACTTCGGCGGGCTGTATGAGATTTACCACCGTGCGTCCTGCTGGTGCTGCCCGTTCCAGCGTATCGACGAGCTGCGGAAGCTGCGAAAGCATCACCCGGAGCTGTGGGAAAAGCTGCTGGAGCTGGATCGCCGTGCGCTGGCGCAGTTCGGCACCGGCCCGCTGGGACAGTTCAAGCAGAACTGGAGCGTGGAGCGGCTGGACGAGCGATTTGCCAAGGAGGACGGTCAAACAGCCTGACCATTCTGCGGAAAGGATTGAAGCAATATGGCTGTATTTCGCGTTGAACGGACGCGGGATTACACGGTGATGTGCAACCATCACCTGAAAGACAGCAATCTTTCCCTGAAAGCCAAGGGGCTGCTCTCCATGATGCTCTCCCTCCCCGACGAGTGGAATTACACCACGCGGGGACTGGCTGCAATCTGCAAGGAGGGCGTGGACGCCATCGGGAAAACGCTCAAGGAGCTGGAGCTGGCGGGCTACATCATCCGCCGTCAGCTTCGCGGCAAGGACGGGCGCATTTCCGACACGGAGTACACCATCTTCGAGAAGCCCCGAAAGCCCTCTCCACCGGATACGACTTTACCAGATACGGAAAACCCGTATCTGGATAACCCGGATACGGAGGCACCGGATACGGATAATCCCGCGCAATTAAATACTAAGAAATCTAATACTCAAAAATCAAATACTGATCTATCAAGCACTCATTCATTCTTTCTGCCTGCGGCGGACGGAATGACGGACGGATTTGAGAAAAAAGCGGAGATCAGAGAGCAAATCGAATACGACATTCTCTGTCAGCAGTATGACCGGATGCAGCTTGATGAGCTGGTGGAGATTATGCTGGAGGTTGCTATGAACCGCAGCCCCACAGTCAAGATCGGGCGGGATGCGGAGTATCCCACCGGCTTCGTGCAACAGCGCTTTGAAAAGATTACCTCCATGCACATCGAAAAGGTCATGGACGGTATCCGCGAGAACACCACCCGCGTCTGGAACACGAAAGCCTATCTTATGGCGGCGCTGTTCAACTCTGTTTCCACCATCGACAACCACTATGCCATGCTGGTCAATCACGATTTTCACGGCGGCCCCTAAAGGCCGTCTTTTTTCATGCCCGATTCCGGGAGAAAGGATTTGATACCGATGAAACGCCCCCTTGCCTACATCACCGCTCCGTGGAGCGAGAACGAGTTTGAGAACACCGAAAATGCCGCCAAGTATTGCAGGGCGGTCTATGACGCGGGCTTTTCGCCCGTCTGCCCCACGCTGTTTCTGCCGCTGTTCCTACGCGATGAGATTCCGCAGGAGCACAAGGACTGCATCGACATGGCGCGGGAGTATCTGCGCCGCGCTCGTGTGCTGGTGGTTTGCGGCAGCACCGTGAATGAAAGCGTGAAAAACGACATCGCCGTGGCCGAGCGCCTGCGGATCACCGCCACCACGCTGGACGGCATCCTGACCGTCAAGGGGCAGGGGCGCAGAAATGAATAAGCATCTTCTGCACCGGCTGGTGGTACCGCCTTAGTGTCCCGGCATTCTCCCTGCAAATCCAAGGAAAGGAGCGTGATAAGTCATGCAGGAAGAAGTTGAACAGAGAATCGTATCCCTGATGATCTCCTGTGGGAAGCTGGGTGAACAGGAATTTCGTAAGGCCGTTGCCAAGCTGCTGGAGCAGCTAAAAAGCGACCATCAGAAGCATCAGTACAGCAAGGCCAATCCCCACGGAAAAATGACCGTCAAGCAGCTCGCCGCCAAGGATAAGGGATTGCAGAGCATTGAAGTCACCGATCAGAATATCGGCTCATTCAACCGGATCGCCCGGAAGTATGGCATTGACTTCGCTCCATTCAAGGTCAAGGGCGAAAAGCGATACATGGTGTTCTTCAAAGCGCCGGACGCCGACGCCATGACCGCCGCGTTCAAGGAATATACCGCCAAGCAGGTCAGAAAGGCGGAGCGCCCCTCGGTGCTGGAAAAGCTGCAACACTTCAAGTCGCTCATTCAGGCGGCTGTGGTGGACAGGACAAAGCGGAAGGAGCTGGAACGATGAAGCAAGTCAACGTCAAAAAGCTCATTCTTCCCAATATTCCGTATGTGTTCATCGCACTGCTGGCCACCAAGGTCAGCGAGGCGGTGCGGCTGGCTCCCGGTTCGGACGCTTCCGCGAAGCTGCTGAACATTATGACCGGTCTGAACACGGCGTTTCACTCCCTTGTCCCCAGCTTTCATCCCATTGACCTGTGCATGGGCGTTGCCGCCGCCATCGCCATTCGGCTGGCGGTCTATATCAAGGGCAAAAACGCAAAGAAATTCCGCAAAAATCTGGAGTACGGCAGCGCCCGTTGGGGAACCGCCGAGGACATCAAGCCCTACGTCGATCCCGCATTTGAGAACAACATCATTCTCACGCAGACGGAGCGGCTGACGATGAATAGCCGCCCCAAAGACCCGAAAACGGCGCGGAACAAAAATGTCCTGATCGTCGGCGGCAGCGGTTCGGGCAAGACCCGCTTTTGGTTGAAGCCCAATCTGCTCCAATGCACATCAAAAACCTATCCCACCAGCTTCGTCGTCACCGATCCCAAAGGGGACATCGTGGTTTCCTGCGGCCATGCGCTGCAAAAGAACGGGTATCAGATCAAGATTCTCAATTCCCTGAACTTCAAGAAGTCCATGCACTACAACCCGTTCGCCTACATCCACTCGGAAAAGGACATTTTGAAGCTGGTCACGACGCTGATCGCCAACACCAAGGGCGAGGGCAAAGCCGGTGACGATTTCTGGGTGAAAGCGGAAACGCTGCTCTACACCGCCCTCATCGGCTACATCCACTATGAAGCGCCGATGGAGGAACAGAACTTCTCCACGCTCATTGAGTTTATCAATGCGATGGAGGTGCGAGAGGACGATGAGGACTTCAAAAATCCGGTGGACTTGATGTTCGACGAGCTGAAAAAGCGCAAGCCAGACCACTTCGCCGTCCGTCAATATGCCAAATTCAAGCTAAGTGCCGGCAAAACCGCGAAAAGCATACTTATTTCCTGCGGCGCACGGCTTGCGCCCTTTGACATTCAGGAGCTTCGGGAACTGACGGCCTATGACGAGCTGCAACTGGACACGTTGGGCGACCGGAAAACCGCCCTGTTCATCATCATGTCCGACACGGATGATACCTTTAACTTTCTCATTTCCATGTGCTATACCCAGCTTTTCAATCAGCTTTGCGAAAAGGCAGATGATGTGTACGGCGGGCGCTTACCGGTTCATGTCCGCTGCCTCATTGACGAGGCCGCAAATATTGGCCAGATACCGCGACTTGAAAAGCTGGTTGCGACGATCCGTTCCAGAGAAATCTCCTGCTGCCTTGTCTTACAGGCACAGAGCCAGCTTAAAGCCCTGTATAAAGACAGCGCGGATACGATTGTCGGCAATATGGACTGCTCCATCTTTTTGGGCGGAAAGGAACCCGGTACGCTGAAAGAGCTGGCGGCGGCGCTGGGCAAGGAAACCATCGACAGCTATAACACCGGCGAGAGCCGTGGCCGCGAGGTTTCCCATTCGCTGAACTATCAGAAATTGGGCAAGGAGCTGATGAGCGTGGATGAGCTTGCCGTGCTGGATGGCGGCAAGTGCATCTTGCAGCTTCGCGGCGTCCGCCCGTTTCTGTCCAACAAATATGATCTCACCAAGCATCCCCTCTACCGCTACACAGCGGATTATGACAAGAAATACGCCTTTGACATAGAGCGTTTTCTGTCCCATCGCCTCAAGCTCAAGCCGGATGATGCAGTTGAGGTGTATCAGGCAGACCTTTCCGGTGAACCTGTCGCCTGACGGCGGCAGCCTAATTTGACAACGACTCGATGAAACTTCGTGGAAGAAATGTACCCTCCAAAATCTAAAACATATTTTTCGGAGGTACTATTTATGGCTTTCTTTAATTCTGCTGTTGGTGTTCTTCAGACCCTCGTTGTGGCGCTGGGCGCTGGCCTCGGCATTTGGGGTGCGATCAATCTGCTGGAGGGCTACGGCAACGACAACCGTGCGATGCGTTCCTGACTGAAAAGGTCAGGCACAGGTCGAAGGACGAATGAAGTCCAAAACCTTGGAGAACTGATATTTCGATGGATGAAATGAGGGGGGTAACGCCCCGAAGCGTCCACACTAATACTCCGACTGGCATAGGTGCGCAACCGCCGATTGTCAGAAGCTCGGTGAAGTCGGCAGAGAGATGCCGTAGTTTTGGCTGCAAGGCTGAAATCGAAAGCTGTCCAGAGGTGGATAGCGCATCCTATATGCCGGGTGTCAGCCGCACATGGTTAGTATGTATGGAAATACTGACGAACTTCTGAATGTACAAGTCTAAACGTTGATACCATCGAAACGGTGGTACTCCTTATACGGAGGTATTCGTGGACAAGTAAAAATGGTTGTTATGAAAGTCCATGTGCCGTTACAGGCGGCACGATTCGTAAAGAATTGAATACAGGCTTAGAGGAAGAACCTAAATGCGGCCCATGATAGAAATATCGGAACGCAGGAAGCTGAAAACATTTAGCCTGTTGCAAGGCTGCGAGATGGTGGATGGGAATACCTTCGTGAGAAGGCAATAACCATTCTTTGTTTCAGTGAAAGTAGTGGCGTAGTACCTATGAAGCCGTGAAAAAGTAAACGGTGGAGGAAAGGCCACAAGTCGAATTTGGCAAAAGAAGCACACACAAAGTGTCGCAAGCCCTGTATGACCAAATTCGATGGAACGCCGTGTGCGGTGAAAGCTGCACGCACGGTGTGGAGCCGGGGAAAAGCTGGAGATCATATCAAATGCTTACCTATGGCTATCTGGTGCTAAATCTCAGGGCATGAAGCAGCTGATGGCCGGGGGCGGGGTGGCCTTGATTGGCATTACCCTCGTGCCGCTGCTGTCCGGTCTGTTCGGCTAATCGGCAGCTCGTTTGCTTCCCATAAATCCACGGAGGGTGCCGCTTTCGGGCGGCATCCTCCCGAAAGGAGGGCAACCCTATGGATTTCTTATGGGATAAGATCACGGAATGGCTGAAAGAAATGCTCATCGGCGGTATCGTGAGCAATCTGTCCGGGATGTTCGATGCGACCAATCAAAAGGTTGCCGAGATCTCCGGTCAGGTGGGCTTATCGCCGCAGGCATGGAACGGCAGCATTTTCAGCATGATACAAAACCTGTCGGAAACCGTGATCGTCCCCATCGCAGGCGCAATTCTCGCCTTTGTGATGACGCTGGAACTGATCCAGCTCATTACCGACAAAAATAACCTCAACGACATGGACACATGGATATTCTTCAAGTGGGCGTTCAAGTCCGCTGCCGCTGTCCTGATTGTAACAAACACATGGACGATTGTGATGGGCGTGTTCGATGCCGCCCAAAGCGTCGTTGCCAGCGCCTCCGGGCTGATTATCGGCGACACCAGCATCAACATTTCAAGTGTCATGGTGGGCATCGAGGATCGGCTGATGGAAATGGAGCTGGGGCCACTGTTCGGCCTGTGGTTCCAATCGCTGTTCGTTGGCATTACCATGTGGGCGCTGACCATCTGCATTTTCATTATCACATTCGGAAGAATGATTGAAATATATCTCGTCACCTCTGTCGCGCCCATTCCGATGGCGACCATGATGGGCAAGGAATGGGGCGGCATGGGGCAGAACTACATCCGTTCCCTGCTGGCACTGGGCTTCCAAGCGTTTTTGATTATTGTCTGCGTTGCCATTTACGCGGTTTTGGTGCAGAACATCGCGCTTGTGGATGACATCATCTACGCCATCTGGACTTGCATGGGTTACACGGTGCTGCTGTGCTTCTGCCTGTTCAAAACGAGCAGCCTTGCCAAGTCCGTGTTCAACGCACATTAACGGGGGTGATGAATTGAAAAAGTATCAAATCATCCTTGCTGATCCACCTTGGGCATATCGCGTATGGTCAAAGAAAGGTTCTGGACGTTCCGCCGAATCTCACTACCCGACCATGAGCATAGATGACATCAGAAATCTCCCGGTCAGAGAACTGGCAGATAAAAACTGCATCCTGTTTATGTGGGTGACATTCCCGACTTTGCGCGAAGCATTTTCCGTCATTGATGCTTGGGGCTTCACCTATAAAACAGTCGCTTTCGCATGGGTAAAGCAAAACAAAAAGACATCTTCTCTGTTTTGGGGCATGGGCTACTGGACACGCGCAAATGTAGAGCTTTGCTTGCTTGCAACGAAAGGCTCGCCGAAGCGCCACTCTGCAAATGTTCATCAGGTGGTCTTTGCACCCATAGCGGAACACAGCAAAAAGCCCGATATTATCCGGGAGAAAATTGTGGAGCTGGCAGGCGATCTGCCTCGTATCGAGCTATTTGCCCGACAGTCTCCCACTGGCTGGGATGTATGGGGCAACGAAGTAGACTGCTCCATTCAGTTCCCATAACGGAGGTAAAACACAATGGCCTATGTCAACGTCCCGAAGGACTTAACCAAAGTAAAAACCAAGGTGTTGTTCAACCTCACGAAACGACAGCTCATCTGCTTCGGAAGCGGCGCGCTCATCGGCGTACCGCTTTTCTTCTTGCTCAAGGGCAGCATCGGCACCAGCCCCGCCGCCATGGTGATGATGGTGGTGATGATCCCGGCTATGCTGTTCGCCATGTATGAAAAAAACGGTCAGCCGTTGGAGGTCGTCATCCGCAACATCTACCGCGTGTGCTTCCAGAGGCCGAAGCAGCGCCCGTATAAGACCAACAATTTTTATGCCGTTCTGGAGCGGCAAAACCAGTTAGACCGGGAGGTGTATCAAATTGTCCGAAAAGAAAAAGCTGACCCGCGCCGAACGAAAACAGATCGAAGCCGCCATCGCAAGAGCGAACCGAACGGATAAGAAAGAAAAATCGGCGCAGGACAGCATCCCGTATCAGCGTATGTGGCCGGACGGCATCTGTCGTGTGACCGACACGCGCTACACCAAAACGATCCAATATCAGGACATCAACTACCAGCTTTCGCAGAACGAGGACAAGACCGCCATCTTTGAGGCGTGGTGCGATTTCCTGAACTACTTTGACAGCTCCGTGCAGTTTCAGCTTTCCTTTGTGAACCTCTCGGCTTCGCAGGAAACCTTTGCACGGAGCATTTCCATTCCGCCCTGCGGGGACGAGTTTGACGGCATCCGCGCCGAGTACGCCGGTATGCTGCAAAATCAGCTTGCCCGCGGCAACAACGGCCTGATTAAGACCAAGTATCTCACGTTTGGCATTGAGGCGGACAACCTCCGCGCCGCCAAGCCCCGTTTGGAGCGCATCGAAACCGACCTTCTGAACAACTTCAAGCGGTTGGGCGTTGTGACTGCGCCGCTGAACGGCTTTGAGCGCCTGCACGTCATGCACGACATTCTGCGGATGGACGAGCAGGAGCCGTTCCGCTTTTCGTGGGACTGGCTGGCTCCCTCCGGGCTGTCCACCAAGGACTTTATCGCGCCCAGCTCCTTTGAGTTCAAGACCGGCAGGATGTTCCGCATGGGCAAAAAGCTGGGTGCGATCAGCTTCGTGCAGATTCTGGCACCGGAGCTGAATGACCGGATGCTGGCGGATTTTCTGGATATGGAGAGCAGCGTCCTCGTCAATCTCCATGTGCAGTCTGTGGATCAGGTCAACGCCATCAAGACCGTCAAGCGCAAGATCACCGATCTCGACAAGTCCAAAATCGAGGAACAGAAGAAGGCCGTCCGTGCAGGGTACGACATGGACATCATTCCAAGCGACCTTGCCACCTACGGCGCGGAGGCCAAGAAGCTGTTGCAGGATTTGCAGTCCCGCAACGAGCGAATGTTTCTGCTGACCTTCCTCATTCTCAACACGGCAGACACGCCCCGGCAGCTTGACAACAACATCTTCCAGACCTCCAGCATCGCGCAGAAATATAACTGTGCGCTGACCCGGCTGGACTTCCAGCAGGAGGAAGGACTGATGAGCAGCCTCCCGCTGGGGCTGAATCAGATCGAGATTCAGCGGGGCTTGACCACCTCCAGCGTAGCGATCTTCGTCCCCTTCACCACGCAGGAGCTGTTCCAGAACGGTTCGGAGGCGCTGTACTACGGCATCAACGCCCTTTCCAACAACCTCATCATGGTAGACCGGAAGCTGCTGAAAAATCCCAACGGTCTGATTTTAGGCACTCCCGGCAGCGGCAAGTCGTTTTCGGCAAAACGCGAGATCACCAATGCGTTTCTCATCTGTCCCAAGGATGACATCATCATCTGTGACCCGGAGGGCGAATATACGCCGCTGGTGGAGCGTTTGCACGGTCAGGTCATTAAGCTGTCGCCCACCGGCAAGGGCTACGACGGTTCGCCCTGCTATATCAATCCGATGGACTTGAATCTGGATTACAGCGACGATGATAACCCGCTGAGCCTGAAATCCGACTTCATTCTGTCGCTGTGTGAGCTGATCGTCGGCGGCAAAGATGGGCTTGCCCCTGTGGAAAAGACCATCATCGACCGCTGCGTTCGCATCGTCTACCGGGACTACCTCAATGACCCGAAACCGGAGAATATGCCGCTGCTGGAGGACTTGTATAACGCCCTCCGTGCGCAGGATGAAAAGGAAGCGCAGTACATCGCCACTGCTTTGGAAATCTACGTCACCGGCTCTCTGAATGTGTTCAACCATCACACGAACGTGGATGTGAACAGCCGCATTGTCTGCTACGACATCAAGGAGCTGGGCAAGCAGCTCAAGAAAATCGGGATGCTGGTGGTGCAGGATCAGGTCTGGAACCGCGTGACAATCAACCGCGCCGCCCATAAAACGACCCGCTACTATCTTGACGAATTCCATCTTCTTTTGAAGGAGGAACAGACGGCTTCGTACAGTGTCGAGATCTGGAAGCGCTATCGCAAATGGGGCGGCATCCCCACCGGGATCACTCAGAATGTCAAAGACCTGCTTTCCTCCCGCGAGGTGGAGAACATCTTTGAAAACAGCGATTTCATCTATATGCTCAATCAGGCGGCTGGCGACCGGCAGATTCTTGCAAAGCAGCTCAACATTTCGCCCCATCAGCTCTCCTATGTGACCCACTCCGGCGAGGGCGAGGGGCTGCTGTTCTACGGCAACACGATCCTGCCCTTCATTGACCACTTCCCGAAGGACACCGAGCTGTACCGCGTCATGACCACCAAACCGCAAGAGGTGGCGTCGGCATGAAAAGAGAACCGCGTTTGCAGTTTTCCGACGCCGATCTCGTCGAGCCGAAGCTGGAAAAGCCCATCAAGCGGGTGAAAAAAGCGGAGGCCAAGGCGGATAAGGCGCAGGCGAAAATCCCCAAGAAAACCGTGGTCAAAAAGGAACGCGGCTTTGATCCTGCCACCGGCAAGGTCAAAACGCAGCTCCGTTTTGAGGAAGTGGATAAGAAAAAGCCGCCCTCAAAGCTGACCCATGCCGTGCAGGATGCCCCCGCCAACTTTGTTCTCTCTCAGGTTCACCGGGAGGTGCGGCAGAGCGAGGATGACAATGTAGGCGTAGAGGCCGCGCACAAGGTAGAGCAAGCCGTGGAGAGCGGCGGGCGGCTGGTGCAGTCTGCCCACCGCGCCCATCAGCTCAAGCCTTATCGTGCTGCCATCCGTGCAGAGAAAAAGCTGGAACGAGCCAATCTTGACGCGCTCCAGAAGAAAGCAGAGATCGACAGCCCCACCAGCAATCCCGTTTCCAAATGGCAGCAGAAGCAGGCAATTAAGAAGCAGTATGCCGCTGCCAAGCACAATCAGGCGGCGCAGACTACGGCAAAGGCGGCAGAGAATACCGCCAAGGCCGCGAAAAAGGCCGCTGAAAAGGCTGAGAAAGCGGGCAAATATGTGTGGGAACACCGGCGCGGCTTTGCCATTGCCGCCGCGATTCTGCTGATGCTGGCGTTTCTGCTCAACGGCCTGTCCTCCTGCTCGGTGATAATGGATGGCGTCGGCTCCGGGATCGCGGCCAGTACCTATCCGTCGCAGGATGCCGATATGTTGGGCGCAGAGGCGCAGTATTGCGAAATGGAGGCAGAGCTTCAGCGCTACCTCGACACCTACGAAAGCACCCATGACTACGATGAGTACCACTTTGATCTGGACACCATCGAGCATGACCCCTATGTACTTATTTCCATTATCACGGCGCTGCATCAAGGGGAATGGACGCTGGATGAGGTGCAGGGTACGCTCCAGATGCTCTTTGACCGCCAGTACATTTTGGCCGAGGATGTGGTGGTGGAAACCCGCTACCGCACAGAAACCGACACATGGACGGACGCGGACGGCAACACCCATACGGACACCTATCAGGTGCCGTATGACTACTACATCTGCACGGTCACGCTGGAAAACTTCAATCTCTCCCATGTTCCCGTTTACATTATGAGCGAAGAACAGCTCGGAATGTACGCCACCTATATGGCCACCCTCGGCAACCGTCCCGACCTGTTCCCCGGTTCAGGCTACATCGGCAAGTATGTGGAGGGCAGCTATACCGACTACGACATTCCCCCGGAGGCGCTGGACGATGAGGTATTTGCCGCCATCATCAAGGAAGCGGAAAAGTATCTCGGCTACCCCTACGTTTGGGGCGGCAGCAGCCCCTCTACCTCATTTGACTGTTCGGGCTTCGTCAGTTGGGTCATCAATCATTCCGGTTGGGATGTGGGCAGGCTGGGAGCGCAGGGGCTTTGCAACATCTGTACGCCCGTATCCTCTGCCAACGTCAAACCGGGCGATCTGGTGTTTTTCACCGGAACGTATGATACCCCCGGTGTCAGCCATGTGGGTATCTATGTTGGCAACAATATGATGATCCACTGCGGAGATCCGATCTCTTATGCAAACTTAAATTCAAACTATTGGCAGTCCCATTTCTACCGCTATGGGCGCTTGCCGTAAAGGAGAGTGAACGATATGAACCCGAAAATTATGAAGCTCCGTGGAGAGCTGGAGAAGAACAAAGGCAAAATCTCCGATCTGCAAGGCCGCAACCGCGAGCTGGAAAAGCAGATTCGTGAGCTGGAGGACACCGACATCATCGGCATGGTGCGTGAGAACGGCATGACGATGGAGCAGTTTGCCGAGCTGTTCCGCCGTATGCAGGCCGCGCCTGCACCGGCCACTTCGGAAAAGGAGGCGTTGAACCATGACTAAGAAAGCACCGCGCATTTTTATCAGCCTGCTGCTGATACTCCTGTGTATCGGGATTCTCCCCGTTTCCGCTTTTGCCAGCAGCGGCGACTATCCCGATGACACGCTGCCTGCTGCCGAAAGCAGCGCCGCAGACACGCAGGAAACAAAACAGATCGGCACGGTCACGACCAACGGCGGCAACCTGAATGTCCGCACCGGCGCGGGACTGGACAACACCGCGTTTACGCAGCTCCCCAACGGCACGGTGGTCGATGTGATTGGCAGGGACGGCGATTGGGTAAAAATCCTGCTGCCCGCCCGCGCGGGCTATGTGTACGGCAGCTATCTGACCGTCACCGACGCCGCTGACAGTACCGCGAGCATCGGCAGCATGACGGGCGGCAGCGACGCGCTGACACCGGACGGCAATCTGACGCTGATCGACGATATTGGCTCCAGCACCAAGGCAGGAAAACAGTTCATTACGCTGGAAAGCAAGAACGGCAATACATTTTACCTGATTATTGACCGTGACGATGAGGGCGAAGAAACCGTCCACTTCTTGAATCAGGTGGATGAGGCCGACCTGATGGCGCTGACCGGCGAGGAAGAAACGCCCGCCACTTGCTCCTGCACCACCAAATGCGTGGCCGGTGCGGTCAATACATCCTGCCCCGTCTGCGCGGTCAACATGACCGAGTGCGTGGGCAAGGAGGCAAAGCCCGAAGTCCCCGCTGAGCCGACAGAACCCGCCGCCGAGGAACCGGAGAAAAAGAGCGGCGTGGGCGGCATCCTCGTCGTCCTGCTGATCGTCGCGCTGGGTGGTGGTGCCGCGTTCTACATTTTCAAGCAGAAAAAGGCCAAGCCGCAGACCAAGGGCAGCGCCGATCTGGACGATTATGACTACGGCGAGGACGAATACGAGTTTGAGCCGTATGAGGACGAACCGGAACAGGATACTACGGAGGATACGAACGCATGAGATATTTCACCAATAATCCGCTGGAACGCCTGATGATGCAGAAGCCGAAAGCAGCGCGGGAGGACAGCCCTCCCGACGCTGCCAAGGAACACTTCTGCTACGGCTGCAAGCGCTTCGGACAGAGCTGCGTTCGCCCCTGCTACCGTGACGTAAAGAGAATGGAGGCTGCACCATGCGCCTTGTGATCGCCGAAAAACCCTCCGTGGCGCAGAGCATCGCCGCCGTGCTGGGGGCAAAATCACGGCATGACGGGTATCTGGAGGGCAGCGGGTATATCGTGTCGTGGTGCTTTGGGCATCTGGCAGAGCTGGCCGACGCCGCCGTTTACAATGCCGATGATGCCAAATGGACGCTGGCGGCGCTGCCCATCATTCCTACCTCGTTCCGCTTCATCGTCCGCTCTGAAAAGCAGAAGCAGTTTGACATTCTGCGGGAGCTGATGCGCCGGGAGGATGTGGCAGAGGTGGTCAACGCCTGCGACGCTGGGCGCGAGGGTGAGCTGATCTTCCGCACGGTTTACTGCCTTGCGGGATGCTCCAAGCCGATTCTGCGGCTTTGGATTTCTTCAATGGAGGATGATGCCATCCGCAGCGGCTTCCAGCAGCTTAGGTCTGGGCGCGACTATGATGGCCTGCATCAATCTGCCCTGTGCCGTGCCAAGGCCGATTGGCTGGTGGGCATCAACGCCACGCGGTATTTTTCCCTGACGTATGGACGCACATTGAACATCGGGCGCGTCATGTCGCCCACGCTGGCGCTGCTGGTACAGCGTGAGGCGGAGATCTCCGCATTTGTGGCAGAGCCGTTCTACACCGTCCAGCTTGATTGCGGCTTTCCCGCCGCGACAGACCGAATGAAAGACAGAAAGGATGCCGATGCCATCGCCAACGCCTGCAAGGGCAAGACAGTAACCGTCAAAAGCGTGGAGCGCAAGGAAAAGTCTGAGAAAGCGCCCGCGCTCTACGATTTGACCTCCCTCCAGCGCGACGCCAACCGCGTTCTCGGCTACACCTCTCAGCAGACCCTCGACTATCTCCAAGCGCTCTATGAAAAGAAGCTCTGTACCTACCCGCGCACCGACAGCCGCTATCTGACCGACGATATGGAGGGCAGCGTCCCCGGCCTTGTCGCCGCCGCTGCCGCTGTCTGCGGCATGGAGAAGCCGCCGACCATCTGCGCCAAGCAGGTATGCAGCAGTAAAAAAGTCACCGATCACCACGCCATTGTTCCCACCATCAGCGCGGAAAAGGTAGATATAGCCTCTCTGCCGCTGGGCGAACGCGAGGTGCTGAAGCTGGCGGCAAGGGGCTTGCTTCGTGCCGTGGATGAACCCCACCGCTATGCAGAAACGGTCATTACGGGGGACTGTGCCGGTCAGAGCTTCACCGCCAAGGGCAAAACCGTCCTTGCTCCCGGCTGGAAGCGCTATGAGCAGGAGCAGGCAGAGGCAGCGCCCGCGCTGCCAGTGGTGACGGAGCAACAGACGCTTTCCGTATCTGCCGCATCGGTCAAGACCGGAAAAACCACGCCGCCCAAGCATTTCACCGAGGATACGCTGCTGGCTGCGATGGAGAACGCGGGCAAGGAGGATATGCCAGATGATGCCGAGCGCAAGGGCATTGGCACCCCGGCGACCCGTTCCGGTATCATTGAAAAGCTGGTGTCCTCCGGTTTTGTGGAGCGCAGGAAGTCCAAGAAGATCACAAATCTGCTGCCCACCTCCACCGGCACGGCGCTTATCACCGTTCTGCCCGAACAGCTCCAGTCTCCGCAGCTCACCGCTGAATGGGAACACCGCCTGAAAGAGATCGAGCGCGGCGAAATCGCCCCGGACAGCTTCATGGATGGGATCGCCGCCATGCTGAATGAGCTGGTGCAGACCTACAAACCCATCCCCGGTACGGAAGTCCTGTTCCCCTCCGGGCGTGAGGTAGTCGGCAGGTGTCCCCGTTGCGGAGCCGAGGTGACGGAATCACCGAAAGGCTTTTTCTGCGAGAACCGTGCCTGTTCCTTTGTTCTCTGGAAAAACAGCCGCTTTTTCACCGCCAAGAAAAAGGCGCTGACGAAATCTCTTGCCGCTGCGCTTTTGAAAAATGGCCGCGCCCCGCTGAAAGGCTGCTACTCCGAAAAGACCGGGAAAACCTATGATGCCAGCGTTCTTTTGGAGGACGATGGGCAGCACACGGGCTATGAGCTGGTGTTCGACAATGGCTGATGCGCCGCGTATGGATCACAAGCAGCTCCGCCGCGCCAAGAAGCTCATTCGGAAGCTCTGCTGTAATTACGATCACGGCAACTGCCTCGCGCTGGATGATGGAGAGCCTTGCGTCTGCGTACAGGGTATTTCCTACTCGCTGCTGTGCAACTGGTTCCGAAACGCGGTACTTCCCGCCGACCATGAGCTGCTGGCCGACGTGATGCGGGAAAGGCCGGGAAAGCGCTGCGCCGTCTGCGGTAAGCCGGTCTATTCTTCCTCCAATCGCACCAAATATTGCCCCGCCTGCGCCAAGCAGGAGCGTCGAAAGCAGGACGCCAAACGGAAGCGTAAACAATACTGGAACCTCCGCAAATAGAGACTGGGAAAGCCCCGTGCCGCAAGGCTTTTTCCATGCCGGATTGCAAGTGGCTGCGTCATTCTATCCGCAAGCGCAAAAACGGCCTCTATCTGCGGAGAATTGCCCCTGTGCAGGATGTGTTTTCTTCTGCGCAGGGGCGCTATTTTTTCTGAAAGGAGATCATCATGGCTGAAAAACAAACCAACAAAGACCGGATGCGGGAGATCGTTGACAGCATCGAAAATGGCATCAAGGAGCTGTTCGAGAGCGATAAGTACCGGAAGTACCTTGCCACCATGAGCCGCTTTCACCGCTACTCGGTCAACAACACCATGCTCATCTATATGCAGCGCCCCGACGCAACCCATGTGGCGGGCTTCAACAAGTGGCGCGATCAGTTCGGCAGGAACGTCCTGAAAGGCGAAAAAGGCATTCGCATCATCGCTCCTACTCCCTATAAGAAAAAGGTCGAGGAAATCAAGACCGACCCCGAAACCAATGCGCCGGTGCTGGACGCAGACGGCAAGGCCATCATTGAGGAAAAGGAAATCCGTATCCCTATGTTCAAGGTGGTATCCGTCTTTGACGTGTCGCAGACTTCTGGAAAGCCCTTGCCCCAGCTTGCCGCCGATCTGAGCGGCAATGTGCAGCAGTATGAGGTTTTCATGGAGGCGCTGCGCCGCGCTTCTCCCGTTCCGATGGAGATAAAGCCCGTTGCGCGGGATACGGACGGCTTTTTCAGCATTAAGGCGCAGAGCATCACCATCCGCGCCGGTATGAGTGAGGTGCAGACGGTATGCGCCGCCGTCCATGAGATTGCCCACGCCAAGCTCCACGACTACGAACACATGACGGAGCTTGCGGACGATGGTGAGACGATCCTTGTCCCCGGTGAAAAGAGCCGCAACACCGAGGAGGTCGAGGCCGAAAGCATCTCCTATGCGGTCTGCCAATATTACGGCATTGAAACGGGCGAAAACAGCTTCGGCTATATCGCCACATGGTCACAGGGCAAGGAGCTGAAAGAGCTTCGCGCCAGTCTGGAAACCATCAACAAGACTGCCTCTGAGCTGATTACGGACATTGACCGGCACTTTGCGGAGATTTGCAAGGAGCGCGGCATCAATCGTGAAGAAGTGAGCGCCACACAAACAGACGAAGCGCTTTATCTTGTGGATGGCTCGGTATATCTCCATGTGCAGCATACAGACGGCGGTTGGGACTATTCGCTCTACGACAAGGAAAGCAAAAAGCTGCTGGATGGCGGTGTTATTGACAGCAGCGCCATTGAAGATTCGCCGGTTGCATCTGTTGCCGGGGCTGTCCGAACGGAGGTATTTGCCATTCAGGGCATGACACCAACCAAGGTGACATTTGCAGATATGAAAATTCTGGAGGACTTGCAGGAGGCGCAGATTACGCCTCCCTTGGACAGCGAACAGATCACCGGCGCAGTCGTTGTTCCCACCGATGATACAGATACCATGCTCCCGGAGCTGGAACAGGCCACCCCGATGCCTGACCCCACGCTGACGGTGGACGATATGCGCAGCTATGGGTATCTGGATAGCGATATGCTCCCGCTTTCCAAGGATCGGGCGGTGGAGCTGCTGGAGCATGACATCACGGTTTATATGCTCTATCCCGACAACGCCGAGGAAATGGTCTTTGAGGCCGAGGACATCATCAAGCACGACGGAATGTTCGGCATCACAAGACCGGATTGGGATGCGGTCAAAGGCCATATCCCTCCCCGCGATGTGGAGCAGCGTTTTTTGAACAGCCCCACCGATGCTATGGCGATCTACCAACTGCGCCGGGATGCGCCGGTGGAGCTGCGTTTTGCCAACCTCGGCAGTCTGGCCGCGCCGCCTGACCCGGCCAACTATGAAGCCGTCTATACCCGTGAGGTGTACCCGGACGATGATACCGGCAGAATCCTTGAAAACTTCTACTACATTTTCAACGACGAGCGCCCCGGCGATTATGTGGGACACAGCCTCTCCGTCAGCGACATCGTTGCGCTGAAACAGGACGGCAAGGTATCCTATCACTACTGTGACAGCATGGGATTTCAGGAGCTGCCCGCCTTTCAGAAACCGGAGAATTATCTGAAAGCCGCCGAGATGTCGATGGAGGACGATTACGGCATGATCGACGGCATTATCAACAACGGCCCCAAACAGCCCACCGTCGCCGACCTTGAAGCACAGGTCAAGGCCGGTATGTCCATCTCCTTGATGGATTTGGCAGAGGCGGCACACCGGGAAAAGAAGAAATCTGTGCTGGAGCAGCTCAAAAGCCAACCGGCCCAAGAACGTCCACACAAAACAGCGCCCAAAAAGAGCGCGGAAAAGGAGCTTTGATATGAACATCACCTTTGAAGAACGCCAGCTTATGAGCCTCTACAACACCGGCACCCGCACGGGCTTGATCGCGGCGCTGGAGGAAATGCGCGGCTACCTCGCTGCGGATGAAACGGAGCTGCGGGAGCTGACGGACAGCGCCATCGCAAAGCTGCGCAGGATGAGCGACGCGGAATATGACGCGCTTGACCTGTTCCCCGATTTTGAAAAGGAGGATATGGATGCCGAGTAAAGTACAGCTCTATGCGCAGATGGCAGACCGCACGGCGGAGCAGATCACGGGAAGCTACCAGAAGTGGACGGCATTTCTGACCACCGCCGCAAGGCTGTATAAGTACCCCTACAACGAACAGCTCATGATCTTCGCCCAGCGCCCGGAAGCCACGGCCTGCGCGGAATACGACCTTTGGAATAAGCAGATGCGCCGCTATGTGCGGCGAGGCAGCAAGGGCATCGCCCTTGTGGATACCAGCAGCGACCAACCCAAACTCCGATATGTATTTGATGTTTCCGACACCAGCGGCGGCGAGAACTCTCGCCGCCCTTATCTTTGGGAATACCGGCAGGAGCATCGTGAGGTGGTATCTGCGGCGCTGGAACAGCGCTTTGACGTTTCCGGTGAAAACGGACTTGCCGATCAGTTGGAGCATGTGGCGGCGCAGCTTGTAGATGAATACTGGCACGACAATCGGCGCGATATTGTCGGCATCGTTGACGGTTCCTTTTTGGAGGACTATGATGAGTTCAACATCGGAGCCGCTTTTCGGAACGCCGCCGTTGTCAGCACCACCTATGCGTTGCTGTCCCGCTGCGGGATGCAGCCGGGAGATTACTTCGAGCATGAGGATTTTCTGAACGTCTTTGATTTCAACACCCCTCAGACCGTCGCCGCTCTTGGAACGGCCATCAGCCAGTCCAGCGAGCTGGTGCTGCGACAGATCGAAGTCACCATCAAGAATTACGAGCGCGAGAAAATCGCGGAAAGGAGCGAAAGCCATGAGCGAACTGACCTACACCCGCAGCGGGGATTATCTGATTCCCGACCTGAGCCTGACCGAGCAGCCGCAAGCCCCGCTGGGCAAGTACGGCAGGATGCGGAAGGATTACCTGAAGGAGCATCGTCCGGTGCTGTGGAACAGCCTGCTGCTGTCCGAGAAGCTGTACCCCCATCTGCGGGAGATCGACGAGGCAGCGAACAACCGGCTGGAACAGATGATGCCGGAGCTGATGAAGTCGGCAGGCGTGACGGAAGCGCTGAAAGCCAGCGACCCGATGAAGTGGGTAGGGCTGATGAACACGCTGAAAGCGCAGGCCGAGGAAACGATCCTCACGGAACTGGTGTTCAGCTAAATATGTTCGATGCCCCTGCTGGGGCGCAGATGTCCTTCTTCCCCTCAGAGGCAGAACAAATTCAATCCATCGCAGAAGCGGAGAGTGTAACACCCTCCGCTTTTTCTATGTTCATTTCTCAGGATGATATTGACCACATCCTGCGCGCGGGCGGTAATGCGGATGCAGCGCGGATGAAAATTGCTGCGGAATTCTCCAAGCAAAAACCTTTAGAGGATCGCGCGGCATTTCTGAAAGCTCTTTACCACGGCGGCAACGGCCTGATTACGGATAACGGCAGGCTTTCCGCATGGTACGGGGACGATGGTATCCATATTGCAACCGGAGATACCTCTCGCTATCTTCGTTCTGCCCAAGTGATAGGCTGGGCAGATGCGGCGGAGCGTATTGAGGAGCTTCTGGACGGCGGCGCATTTGCCACCAATCTTGAGGTCACGGAAGCCCCGCGCTATGAGCGGCTGGGTATTGCTGTGGATGTCTGGAACCTTTATCACGATTTCTCGGATGAAGCAAAGTCGCTGGGGTATCTGTCCTGCTTGGGTAATATCCATAGCACCAGCTTTCCAGAGGAAACGGAGCGTCTGACGGATGATCTGCTGAATCCGGCGTTTCGGGAAAGGCTTCTGGCAGAACACAGAGTATTTCTTGACGCATACCGTGAGAACCGGGAGCTTCTGCGTTTCCATTTCCACCGTCCGCAGGCGCTTCTTACACGTATGGAAGATCTGTCATTGCCGCGCAAAGAATATCACTCCGATATGGCGGCTGTTCCGAAGACGGGCCGGTTTATCACTGAAGATGAAATTGCGGCTTCTCTTGCAAATGGAAGCGGCTTTGAGGGTGGAAAGACCCGCATCTATGAGTTTTTCCAGACTCCGCACACGACAAAAGAGAGCGCTGATTTTCTGAAAAAAGAGTATGGCATCGGAGGACGCACCCATGCTGTATCCAGAGAAAGCGGCAGCTATGAAGATCACGGCAGCAAAGGCATTGTGCTGAAAAAGAACGGCTGTGCAGACATTCAGATGAATTGGAACAAGGTCGCTTCGCGCATCTCGGAGCTGGTTCGGTTGAACCGCTACCTTACGCCGGATGAGCAGGCAGCCTATGACAAGGAAATGGCGCAGGACGCCATGCGGAACGCGGTTTATAATGACTATAACGACGTAAAGGCGGCGCACCCCGATGAAATTGTGCTGTATCAGGTTGGGGACTTCTTCGAGCTGTATGGCGAGGATGCGCGGGCAGTTGCAGATGATCTCAGCCTTGAGCTGACGCGCCGCAATTTGGAGGGAGTAGGCCGTGTTACCATGTGCGGCTTCCCTGCAAAGGATTTGGAGAAATACGTTGAAAAGCTGCGGGAAAAGCATGATGTAATAATTTCGCGCATTGGCGATTCCGGCCATGAACACACGGCATATACGCTTCCGTCCATCGACCACGAGGCAGAACAGGCCATCAATGCTTATGAAGCAGAGTTCGGCGCGGACGGCACGAGGGTGTCCCGCGCTCCTTCCGCCGACGCGCCGCAGCCCACGGTACGGGAGCTGTTTGACAGGTACAAGCTGACCGTTGGCAACGCGCTTTCCAAAGATACGGCTTTTGTCAATGCCTGCCGCAATTCAGACCGCCAGAACGCTTATCTGGAGGGTGCGGACGCTATCCGTCGTATTGTCACGGCATCTGATGATCTCCAGCTTGTCCGCCTGTACTTTGATATGCCCGCGTTCCATAACCGGCTGCATCAGGAGCTTTTGGAGGAACTGTATCCCACGCTGGCAGCGACGGTCGCACCATCTCCCTATCAGATCACACAGGAGGACATTGACAACGCGCTTCTGGAGTGGCACGACAACCTAAAGGGCAAGCAGGAAGTCGCACTATATATGCAGGCGCATGGGCGAGAACGCAGCACCGCCGCATGGCTGGCTGCAAAATATGGCTGGGAAGATAGCAAAACTCCCATGTATATCCATGTAGGAAACGCCGAGCCGGTGACGCTCACATGGGCGCAGGTACAGCGGCGGTTGGCACAGCTCATCCGCGAGAATAAATTTTATGATGAGAATGAGCGACTGCGGTTATTCTCACCTGACCGATACTCCATTCGTCTGCATCCCGGCGAGGGCGGAATTACCGGCATTTGGGATGAGGTGTTGGAACGGTTCTGCGGAGACGGGGAACAAACGCTCCGCTTTGCAGAACAGAATAACGCCATTGCTTACTTGGATGGCATCAAACGGGATATGGGAATTGAGCTATCCCCTCCGGCGTTTACAACACCGCTTGGCTATACTTATCATATTGGAGATCGCATTTCATCCATAGAGTTAGACCACATAGCAGCAGTCGGCGTTATCGCGCGTGTAGATGAAGATCATGTCTGGCACACGTTACCGAACGTACCCGGACAGGAACCTGTCAGCATCGACCGCAATTCCTTTGAACGCTACCTCGACACCAGATATTTCGAGGTTTCTGAACCGGAGCCGCAGCGCGTCATTGCGGCGCAGCACACAGAACAGCCAACCCCGGAGACGCCGCAAGCGGTTCAAAACCTTATGGGGCAGCGCGTGGAAATTGATGGTAAGCTCTATAATGTTGATTCCGCAGATGAAACTGTCGCGCATCTCAGCGTCGTTTCATCCTCCAGCGAGAGCAATCACGATCCGGAACACAGAACCGAACCGGTTTCTGCTGTCCTCACACGAATTGCAGATCAGGGTCGTGAGCTTGCGCCGAATATTTCGGCATATCAGGCGCTTCGTGCAGAGCATCCCGAAAAGCTCATCGGTGTCCGTGTCGGAGAACGGCTGCTTTTTTATGGCGCGGATGCAGAACGCGCCGCCAGCGCTTTGAATCGCCGCCTGCTGCAACGCGATATTCCCGGTATGGGCGAAACCGCTGTGACCGGCTATGATTTTGGACAATGGGCAAGCTCCGCAAAGCGGCTGCTGGAGCATGGACACAGCTTCGTGTTTGCGCAGCCAAATGAAACCGACGGCTATGATGTTATCAACGAGGCCGATGCCAAGGAGTATATCCCCATTGGCATGGAGCTGGAGATTGACGGACGGAAGTTTGTCATTGACAGCGTAAATTTCGGCACGGATGAAGTATCTCTGCGCGATGTGACTTTTCAAAACAGGCAGGGCTTTCCCATCTTCCGCGCTGAACACATTGCGTTTATACGCTCGTTTGTTGAAGAGCAGGAACGGGAGCAGCCGCAGCCTGTCACCAAACCCGTCGCGTTCTATCCTGCCGAGAAAACGCACTTGCCCTACGACATAGAAATCCAAACGCTGCACATCCCGGAACCGGAGCATGACCCGCCCTCTGCGGAACCCGCCAAGCCTGAACCTCCTGCTATGAACGAGGAAGAAAGGCTGATTCTGGAGCATGAAGGTCGAGCGGCACTCTCGGAAATGGGAGAGTTTGTGCCTGATTTTGATGATGCCATCTCTCAGGCCGAGATCGACGAGCCTCCCGCACACCGTCCTGCGGTATCCGTCCCCATTGACGGCGAGTGGCAGGGCTTTCCCAGTGCCGACGCTGCGGAGCAGGCCGCTTATGCGGACTTCAAGGCAGCAAGCCACCGCAACGCGCAGAATTTCCACATCACCGATGATGCCCTCGGCGTCGGCGGCGCAAAAGCAAAGTTTCGGGCAAATATGGCGGCTATCCATCTCCTGCAAGAGCTGGAGTTTGAGGGCTTGCAGGCCAGCCCGGAGCAGCAGGAAATCCTCTCCCGCTATGTGGGCTGGGGCGGTCTGGCCGATGCGTTCGATGAAAATAAACCAAACTGGTCGGACGAGTTTGCAGAGCTGTACGCCACACTTTCCCCGGAGGAATACGCTGCCGCCCGTGCGTCCACGCTGAACGCCCACTACACCAGCCCTACCGTCATCAAGGCGATCTATGAAGCGGTCGGCAATATGGGCTTCCAGAGCGGTAACATTCTGGAGCCGTCTATGGGCGTCGGCAACTTCTTTGGCCTGCTGCCGGAGCAGATGCAGGGCAGCAAGCTCTACGGCGTGGAGCTGGACAGCATCACCGGACGTATTGCCAAGCAGCTTTATCCCAAGGCGGACATTACCATCGCGGGCTTTGAAACAACGGACAGAAAAGACTTTTACGACCTCGCCGTGGGCAACGTCCCGTTCGGACAATATCAGGTAGATGACCGGGCTTATAACAAGCTCGGTTTTTCCATTCACGACTACTTCTTTGCCAAAACCCTCGACCAAGTGCGTCCGGGCGGCGTGATCGCGTTTGTGACCTCCCGCTACACGATGGACAAGCAATCACCCGAAGTCCGCAGGTACATCGCGCAGCGGGCGGAACTGCTGGGTGCCATTCGTCTGCCCAACAATGCGTTCCGCGCCAACGCCGGTACGGATGTGGTTTCGGACATTCTCTTTCTCCAAAAGCGTGACCGTCCCATTGAGATTGAACCGGATTGGGTACACCTCGGCCAGAACGAGGATGGCTTTGCCATCAACCGCTATTTTGTTGACCACCCGGAGATGATTTTAGGCAGGCAGACCTCCGAAAGCACCCAATACGGCAAGCAGGATTTCACCGTTGTCCCCATTGAGGGGCTGGCGCTTGCAGATCAGCTCCATGATGCCGTGAAAAACATTCGCGGCACCTATCAGGAGGCGGAACTGCCAGAGCTGGGCGAGGGCGAACAGATCGACACGTCCATCCCCGCAGACCCCAATGTGAAAAACTACTCCTACACCGTGGTGGACGGCGAGGTGTACTACCGGGAAAACAGCCGCATGGTCAAACCGGAGCTGAACGCCACCGCCGCCGAGCGTGTCAAGGGCATGGTCGCGCTGCGGGATTGCGTGAATGAGCTGATTGCCCTGCAAATGGACGAGTACAGCGCAGAAAGCCGGATTCAGGAAGCGCAGACCGAGCTAAACCGCCTCTATGATGCGTTCTCCGCAAAACATGGCCTAATCAATGACCGTGCGAACCGTCTTGCGTTCTCTGACGATTCCTCTTACTTCCCCTTGTGTTCACTGGAAGTGCA
>OGHU01000260.1_pt1 | contig 36623 bp, 29 predicted proteins | sample 1571521 | NCBI WGS metagenome assembly OGHU01 (sample SAMEA2581963, study PRJEB24529) | metagenome | biome: Human gut stool | place: China | collected 2011 | reverse complement strand
ATACCGACCACCGTCGTCCAGAATCCGTGTGCTTCACAGCGAGCCTGGAAGAGGATCTGAAACGACGGGATTTTACGATCAATGCAATGGCATATAACCCGGAGCAGGGTGTGATCGACATTTTCGGTGGACAGGAGGACCTGGAGAAAGGAATCATCCGCTGCGTGGGTGGGGCATTAGAACGGTTTGACGAGGATGCACTTCGTATCCTGCGTGCAGTCCGGTTTGCGGCACAGCTTGATTTTGTAATTGAGAATCAGACGCGGGAAGCGATGCGCGATCAGGCAAAGTTCCTGAAGGATATCAGTGCAGAACGGATCTGTACTGAGCTTACGAAGATGATCGTTTCGAAGCATCCGGAACGGCTGGAGGAAGCGTACGAGCTGGGACTCACCAATATATTTCTGCCGGAGTTCGACCGGATGATGCAGACGCCACAGAATAACCCATATCATCTGTATGATGTCGGTCGTCATACGCTGCAGGTGATGCGGGCAGTATCAGCAACACCTGTACTGCGTTATGCGGCGTTGCTCCATGATGTTGGAAAACCAGAATGTAAGACGACAGACGAAACAGGAGTCGATCATTTCTATGGACATCAGGAACTCTCTGCGAAGATGGCGCGCACAATTCTGCGTCGGTTAAAGCTTGATAACGATACGATCGATCAGGTTTGCAGACTGGTGAGAAATCACGATTATGGACTCTCCGGGGACGGACCGGGGATGAAGAGCTTCCGTCGGTTTGTGGCACAGCTTGGCGCGGAGCATTTCGCAGATTTTCTGGAGATCCGAAAGGGCGATATGGCAGGTCAGAGTGCGTATCATCTCGAACAGCGCAGACAGGTGATCGCACATATGGAAGCGATGTATGCAGAGATCATAGAACAGAAGCAATGTTTGAAACTGTCGGAACTTGAAATCAGTGGAAAAGATCTCATCGCGATCGGTGTAAAACCGGGGCCGGATATGGGGCGCATTTTGAAGGCACTGCTGGACCAGGTACTTGAAGAACCGGAATTGAATACAAGAGAACAATTATTGGCGATTGTAAAGGAATCGTATCTATAGATGCGGACGATCAATCGGAATGAATCCGCCCTTCCCGGCATACAATTAACAAGACTGATGTTGGGAGGGGATTTTTTGTGGCTGAAAAAATGTCGGAAGTATTCGAGATGTACGATGTGAGATTGGATCACATAGGACGGGGACGGGGAGCGATGCTGCTGCAGACGGACAAGGGGGTGCGCCAGATCCGGGCAACGACAGCCGGAGAAAAACGGCTGCAGGCAGAGTATGATTTTAAGGAGCATATGTATCTGGCAGGCTTTCCACATATTGACCGGCTTGTGAAAAATGTGGAGGATGAACTGATTACATACGATCGTTATGGGAATCCGTTTGTGATGCGGATGTTTTTTGACGGTCGTGAGATGGGTGTCAGCAACAAAAATGAAATCATGCTTGCGGTTGATAATCTGGTTGCCCTGCATCGGGCTGGACGTACGGTCTGGCAGGAAGTTGATCGCGATATGCAGATCCGGGAGAAGAATGATGTCAAGCGTCGGAATCGGGAAATGAAGCGAGTACATAATTATATTGCGAAACAGAGTCCGAAACGGGAATTTGAATCTTTGTTTATGCAGGCATTTCCGTACTTTTATGAGCAGGGGCTGAACTGTGAACAGGCAGAGGCGGGGACGGCGGGCGAATCTGAACATATGGGATATTGTCATGGCACTTACAATCATCATAGTGTCCTTGTATGTGGGACAGCCGATGCGCGCTATATCGCAACGATTAATTTTGAAAAATATCATATCGGGAACCAGTTGCAGGATCTGTATTATTTCATTCGGAAAACCGTGGAAAAAAATGGATATGCATTTGCACTGCTCACTGCGATCTTAGAACGGTACCAGCAGGGAATCCCATTGCAACAGATGGACGTTGCGTATATTTGTGGACTCTACCGGTATCCTGAAAAATTCTATAAGCTCTCAAATCAATATATGAATGGTTCGAAGACACGCATTTCTCCGAAAATGGTCGAGAAGTTGAACCGGATCATGGAAGAGGAAGAGAAGAAGCAGACGTTGCTTGAAAAATTATCTTCCTATAATATCTCGAAAAAATGAATATATAATCTTCACATTTGCAAAATAATCTTGTATAATACAGAGGTTAAGGTGGTTTTATGGATAAGCGGAAGATACAATATGGAATCGTTGTGTTGATGCTTGCGTTCGTGTTCGTGGGCTGTGGGCAAAAAAAGAAGAATGATGTCAAGGTCTATGAGAACACGGAGGAAGTCACGGCAGATCATGAAGAGGCTTCCATGACGGCAATCATAACGAGCATGGACATGGAAAATAATCAGATGCATTTTGTATCGGTGCTGGATGGTACAGATATAACATTGCAGTATCATGGCGGTGTGCGCGTGACAGATACGACGGGCGCGGATATCGGCATTGACAATGTTGCCTGTGGAAATGTCGTGGATATCGTGTATTATATGGATACAGAGAAGCTGGTCAGTATCGCGAAGAATGCGAAGGTGAAGACATATACACAGATTAAGAAGTTCCTGTACCGGCAGGATGACCATACCGCTGTCTATAATGGAAATCGTTTCCCGGTATCGGATTATGCACAGGTATTTGATGGGGATCAGGCGCTTTCTCTCGTGGATGTAAACACAGAGGATGAGGTGACGCTGTCCTTGTGGAATGGCAATCTGGTGTCCGTGATCATTACGAAGGGGCACGGGTATGTCCGGCTGTTAAATCAGGGGACATATGTTGGCGGATTTGTAGAGATTGGAAAAGATGTGATTGTTCCAGTTACTGCAGATATGCTGGTAGCAGTCGGGGAAGGCGATTATACACTTCGTATCAGTAAAAATGGATATTCCGGAGAGAAGAGTATCCGTGTGACAAAGGATCGCGAGTTAAATGTAGATATCTCAGATATTGCAATTCCATCCGGAACGGTAACGTTTGCTGTGACGCCGGAGGATGCGAATGAAGTCATCAAGGTTGATGGCGAGGTGATCGCGAACCGGACGTATACCGGATTGTACGGCGATCATGAATTAAGCATTACAGCGGATGGCTATGACAGCTTCCGTGGAAGCTTTAAAATCACAGAGACGATGAAAACCTTGCGCGTAACCTTGCAGCAGGAAACGACCGAAGAGACAACGGAAGATACGACTGAGGCAACGACGCAGGAGGGACAGACAACTGCATCCGGGCAGATTACGACGCAGACGACTGCAACGACACAGGGATCACAGACGACCACTGCGACGACGCAGAGTGGGCAGACGACGGAGTCCGCGGAGCAGGGTAATAAAATTACGATTAAAAAACCGGAAGGTGTGGGCGTATATTTCGACGGCGATTATGTCGGAATCGCACCGGTGTCGATCAGGAAGACAGCGGGAACACATACGATCACGCTATACAAAGCCGGTTATTTGATAAAAAGTTATACAATACAAGCCGAAGATAACGGCAAAGACGATGAATATAGCTACGCGGATCTGATATCCGTGCTGGACTAAATAGTAGGAGGAACATCATGGACATGGATTACAAAAAGGTTTATGAAGAATGGCTGACAAACCCATTTTTCGATGAGGCGACAAGACAAGAGCTGGCAGCAATTAAGGATGACGAGAGAGAGATCAAAGAGCGTTTCTACATGGATCTCGAATTCGGAACAGCTGGATTGCGAGGCATCATTGGTGCCGGAACAAACCGTATGAATAATTATATTGTTGCAAAGGCAACACAGGGACTTGCAAATTATATCAAACAGCGTAAGAAGCAGGCGAAGGGTGTTGCGATTGCATATGATTCCAGACACTGTTCACCAGAGTTTGCAGATGTAGCAGCCTTGTGTCTGGCAGCAAACGGTATCAAGGCATATGTGTTTGAGTCTCTTCGTCCAACACCAGAGCTTTCTTTTGCAGTCCGTTACCTTGGTTGTGTGGCAGGTATTAACGTAACAGCCAGCCACAACCCACCAGAGTACAACGGATACAAGGTATATTGGGAGGATGGTGCACAGATTACACCTCCACATGATGCGGGTATCATGCGTGAGGTAAAGGCAATCTCTGTACAGGATGCCATTACAATGCCAAAGCAGGAAGCAATCCATGAAGGTTTGTATGAAGTCATCGGCAAGGAAATCGATGATGCATATATGGCAGAGCTGAAGAAGCTTGTACTGCATCAGGAGTGCATCGACAAATACGGAAAAGAATTAAAGATTGTATATACACCATTGCATGGAACGGGAAATATCCCAGCCAGAAGAATTCTGCGTGAACTTGGCTTTGAGAATGTATATGTTGTTCCAGAGCAGGAATTGCCAGATGGCGATTTTCCAACTGTAAGCTATCCAAACCCGGAGGCAGCAGAAGCATTCGAGCTTGCACTTGCACTTGCAAAGCAGCATGACGCAGATCTCGTTCTCGCAACGGATCCAGATGCAGACCGTCTCGGTGTGTATGTAAAGGATAAGGATGGCGAGTATCACTGCCTGACCGGAAATATGTCGGGAAGTCTGCTTGCGGAATATGAGCTCAGCCAGATCAAGGCGACAAAGGGACTGCCGAAGGATGGCGCACTGATCAAGTCTATCGTTACAACAAACCTTGTAAATGAGATGGCGAAGAGCTACGGCGTGAAGCTCGTAGAGGTTCTGACAGGATTCAAGTTCATTGGACAGAAGATGTTGGAGTTTGAGACAAAACATAATGGCACATATCTCTTCGGATTTGAGGAGAGCTACGGATGTCTGATCGGTACACATGCCAGAGATAAGGATGCGATCGTAGCAACGATGGCACTCTGTGAGGCAGCTGCATATTACCGTTCACAGGGCAAGACTTTGTGGGATGCCATGATCGATATTTATGAGAAGTATGGTTATCATGTAGATGCGATCCATACACTGACATTAAAGGGTATCGAAGGTCTGGAGAAGATCAAGAGTATCATGGATCAGTTAAAGTCTCATACACCAAAGGAGATTGCAGGCTTAGAAGTGCTCTGGGCACGTAATTACGACAACGATACAGCGACAAACATGAAGAATAAGGCGGTTGTTCCAACCGGACTTCCGAAGTCAAACGTTGTATATTACGAGCTCGAAGGTGGCGCTTGGCTTTGCGTCCGTCCATCCGGTACAGAGCCAAAGATCAAATTCTACTATGGCGTTATCGGTAAGGATTTCGATGATGCACAGAAGAAGTCAGAGGAATTTGGCGAAGCAGTCAACAAGATGATTGAATACATGATGTAAGAGTATGAAAGCGATTTCGGGAACCCGAAGGGTGAAGAAATCGCTTTTGTTATAGTGAAAGAAAATGAAGGGAAGATGACATGCTGCAACTGAAGAACATAGTAAAGGACTATGGAGAGGGCGATTCAAAGGTACAGGCATTAAAGGGAGTCAGTATTAATTTTCGGGCAAATGAATTTGTTTCGATTCTTGGACATTCCGGTTGTGGAAAGACAACACTCTTGAATATCGTGGGAGGGCTCGATCAGTACACCGATGGCGATTTGATAATCAAGGGAAAAACAACAAAGAAATACAAGGATAAGGACTGGGATACCTATCGGAACCATAGCGTTGGTTTTGTATTCCAGAGCTATAATCTGATCATGCACCAGACGGTGCTGCAGAATGTCGAGCTGGCATTGACCTTGTCGGGTGTCTCGAAGAGCGAGCGCAGACGCCGGGCGAAGGAAGTGCTCGAGAAGGTTGGACTCGGTAGCCAGATCCATAAAAAGCCAAATCAGATGTCCGGTGGACAGATGCAGCGTGTGGCAATCGCGCGTGCACTGATCAATGATCCGGAGATTCTGCTTGCGGATGAACCGACCGGTGCACTTGATACAGAGACAAGCGTGCAGATTATGGATCTTCTGAAGGAGATTGCAAAAGACCGTCTCGTTATTATGGTTACCCATAACCCGGAGCTTGCAGAGCAGTACAGTACACGAATTGTTAAGCTGTTGGATGGTGAGATTACAGATGATAGCATGCCGTATTCCGATGAGGAAGCAGCGAAGGAAACGTATGAGGAATTAAGCAAGAAGGACTTAAAGCATAAGCGGATGTCGTATTTTACAGCGCTGAATCTGTCCTTTAACAACCTGCTTACAAAGAAGGGACGAACCCTGCTTACCGCATTTGCAGGCAGTATCGGTATCATCGGAATCGCGCTGATCTTATCGTTGTCCGATGGATTCCGGAATTATATCAAGAGCGTGGAGGAAGATACTCTTTCTACCTACCCGCTGGAGATCACGGATGAGTCCATTGACATGTCCGCAATGATGGGAATTATGCTCGGCACCGAGATGAAGAGTGAAGAAGAGCATGATATGGACAAGGTGTATTCAAACAACTTTGTCGGTAATTATATGAAGAATATGCTTGGTGAAGTCAAGGTTAACGACATGGTATCCTTCAAGGATTATATCGAGGAAGGTGACGGTCAGAAGATGAAGGACTACACCAGCGATATCATGTACACCTATGGCATTACGATTAACGCTTACAAAAGTGATGTAGAGAAAGAAGTCTATCAGGTCAATCCAAGTACCGTCTTTGACAGTATCGGATTTGGTTCGATGTCAGAGATGGATAACCTGGGTATGACAGGGACGCAGAGTACGACGAATGTCTGGTCCGAGATGATCAGCAATCAGGAGCTGCTCGAGAACCAGTATGATGTTGTAGCCGGACGCTGGCCGGAGAATTACGATGAAGTCGTGATGGTCGTGACGAAGGATAACGAGATCAGCGATTATGAGTTGTATTCGCTTGGCATCCGGGATGTCAGCGAGATGCAGGAGATGATGCGTGCGGCATTGAAGGGTGAGACGAAGACGTATCCAAACACCTCGTACACCTATGATGACCTGCTGAGCCTCACCTATAAGGTAATTCCATCTTCCGATTTTTACGAATACGATGATTCAGAGAAATGTTATGTGGATAAGAGCGATGATGCTGATTACCTGAAAGATAAGATCAAAAATGGTCTGGATATCAAGGTGGTTGGTATCGTCCGCCCGAATGAGGATGCAACAGTACATTCGATCACAACAACGATTGGTTATACGCATGCACTGGTGGAGAAGTTGATGGATCTGTCGAGAGACAGCGAAGTTGGCAAGGCGCAGCTGGATGATCCAGATAAGAATGTATTTACCGGCTATGAATTTGGTGCAGATCTGAACGAGGAGGCGCAGAAGGAAGCTGAGCAGCAGGCACAGGATGCAATGAGTGAGATGGGAATCGCAGACATGACAGAGGATCAGCTGTATGAATATATGGCGAGCCTTCCGGCAGATCAGTTGAAGCAGTTTATGCAGACGATGACGGAACAGACGCAGAGTGTGTCAAACAGCATGTCGCTGTCCGATCTGAAATCCGCTGAGAATGCGACCTATGATGACAACCTTGTCACACTTGGTATCGCTTATGAGAATGATCCGAAGGTCATCCGCATCTATCCGATCGATTTTGAGTCGAAGGAAAAGATCATCGACGTGATCGAAGAATATAACGATATGGTGAAAGCAAACGGCGAAGAGGAGAAGGAAATCTCTTACACAGATATGGTAGGAACGATGATGTCTTCCATCAGTACGATTATCAATGCGATTTCGTATGTGCTGATGGCGTTCGTGGCAATCTCGCTCGTGGTAAGCTCGATCATGATTGGTATCATCACATATATTTCCGTATTGGAGCGGACGAAGGAGATTGGTGTGCTGCGAAGCATCGGTGCATCGAAGAAGGATATCTCGCGTGTATTTAACGCGGAGACGATTATCATTGGTTTCGTGGCAGGTTTGATCGGTATTGGAGTTACCGTGCTCCTGAACATCCCAATCAATGCAGTCATTCACCATTTTGCAGGACTAACCGGCGTTGCGAAGCTTCCGGTTACAGGTGGTGCGCTCTTGGTTGTCATCAGCGTTGTGCTGACGATGATCGGTGGACTGATTCCGTCGCGTGTAGCATCAAAGAAGGATCCAGTGGAAGCATTGCGGAGTGAGTAAATAGTTATTTGAAAAGACGTGTTACAGGAGGATTTCGAATATGAGAACATTTGAAGATATAAAGATTGCGGTTGCAGGAACCGGCTACGTCGGATTGTCACTTGCAACCCTGTTGTCTCAGAAGCATACGGTGACAGCGGTGGATATCGTGCCTGAGAAGGTGGAGAAGATCAATCATAAGATTTCTCCGATTCAGGACGATTATATTGAGAAGTATCTGGCAGAGAAGGAGTTGCATCTGACAGCAACCTTAGATGGAGGGACAGCATACCGCGATGCGGATTTTGTCATCATTGCTGCGCCGACAAACTACGACAGTCAGAAGAACTTCTTCGATACCACAGCGGTGGAAGCCGTGATTGAACTTGTGCTGAAGGTGAATCCGGAAGCATTTATGGTAATCAAATCGACGATCCCGGTTGGTTATACGGAGTCAGTAAGAAAGAAATATCAGACAAGCCGGATTCTGTTTTCTCCGGAATTTCTGCGGGAGTCCAAGGCGCTGTATGACAATTTGTATCCAAGCCGTATTATTATTGGTACAGATAAGTCGGATGCAGAAGTAGATGCGGCGGCGCATACTTTTGCACGGTTGTTGCAGGAGGGCGCAGAAAAGGAAAATATTGATACGCTGTTTATGGGATTTACGGAAGCAGAAGCGGTCAAGCTTTTTGCAAACACCTATCTCGCCCTACGTGTATCCTATTTCAATGAGTTAGATACTTATGCAGAGATGAAAGGGCTGGATACCCAGGCAATTATTGATGGTGTGTGCCTGGATCCGAGAATCGGAACACACTACAACAATCCGAGCTTCGGTTATGGTGGGTACTGCCTGCCAAAGGATACGAAGCAGCTGCTTGCGAATTATGACAGTGTGCCACAGAATATGATGACGGCGATTGTGGAGAGTAACCGGACGCGGAAAGATTTTATTGCGGGTCGCGTGCTTGAAAAAGCCGGTTATTACAGCTATGGCGCGAACAATGAATGGAATGCTGAAAGTGAGAAAAAAGTTACGATTGGTGTCTATCGACTCACGATGAAATCAAATTCGGATAATTTCCGTCAGAGTTCGATTCAAGGCGTGATGAAACGTGTGAAGGCGAAGGGGGCGAGTGTAATCGTATATGAGCCGACACTGCCGGATGGAACGACATTTTTTGGCTCCAAGATCGTAAATGATCTGGTAGAGTTTAAGAAACAGAGTGATGCAATTCTTGCAAACCGTTATAGCGCAGAGCTGGACGATGTGCAGGAAAAGGTATATACAAGAGATATATTTCGAAGAGATTAAAGGCTAAGAGGAGGATAAACATGAAAAAGTATGATTATTTAGTGGTAGGTGCCGGACTTTACGGTGCGGTGTTTGCACAGCAGGCAAAGGAAAAAGGGAAAAAGGTGCTTGTGATTGACAAGCGTCCGCATATTGCCGGAAATGTGTACACAGAGGATGTAGAGGGTATCCATGTACACAAATATGGTGCGCATATCTTCCACACGAACAACAAAGAGGTATGGGATTATATTACGAAGTTTGCAGAGTTCAACCGGTTCACGAATTCACCGGTTGCAAATTACAAAGGCGAGCTTTACAGCCTGCCGTTTAACATGTACACATTTAATAAAATGTGGGGTGTGGTAACGCCAGAAGAGGCAGCGGAAAAGATCGAAGAGCAGAAAAAGGCAGCTGGTATCACGGAGCCTAAGAATCTGGAAGAGCAGGCAATCAGTCTGGTTGGAACAGATATCTATGAGAAGCTGGTAAAAGGCTATACGGAAAAACAGTGGGGACGCCCATGTACAGAGCTTCCTGCGTTTATCATCAAGCGTCTGCCAGTCCGTCTGACATTTGACAACAATTATTTCAATGCGCTGTATCAGGGTATTCCGATGGGCGGCTACACGAAGATGGTGGAGAACCTTCTGGCTGGTATTGAAGTAAAGGTTTCTACCGATTATTTTGCAAACAAAGCAGAGTATGATGCGATGGCAGAGAAGGTTGTCTATACAGGTGCCATTGATGCTTATTTTGATTATAAGCTTGGCGCGCTTGAATATCGTTCCGTGCGGTTTGAGACAGAACTTTTAGACAAGCCAAACTTCCAGGGAAATGCGGCAGTGAACTACACAGATGCTGAGACGCCTTGGACACGTATCATCGAGCATAAATGGTTCGAGTTTGGCAAGGATGATGCAGGCAATGATCTGCCAAAGACCGTTGTTTCACGCGAATATTCTTCTGAGTGGAAGGTGGGCGATGAGCCATATTATCCGGTAAATGATGAGAAAAATGGCGCGCTGTATCAGCAGTACAAGGAGCTTGGCGAGCAGGAGGAGCATGTGATCTTCGGCGGACGTCTTGGCGAGTACAAGTATTATGATATGGATGCAGTAATCGCATCTGCACTTGCAATGAGTGAGAAAGAGCTGGGCAAATAACAGCAATACGATAACAATCAAAAAGAGCAGTTGGAAACAGATATGTGTTCCAGCTGCTCTTTTGGCTTCTGTGATTTTGTTTTGCGAAAGCTCAAAAGTGTTATCGTAACAGTTCCAGAATTGTATTTACCATCAGGTCGTTCTGCATCGGATTCATGATTGAGAATCGTACAAAATGCGAATCCAGGCCGTGAAAATTCTCGCAGTTCCGAAGGACAATGCCCTTCAGATTGCAATGTGCCAGCAGGGATTTTGCAGTGACATCCTCTTTTAGAATCTGCATCAGCGCGAAGTTTGCACTCGGTTTGAACAACCGCAGATTCTTGTTTGTATTCATTGCTGCATAGATCAGGTTGCGCTCGGTAAAGATGCGGGAGTGCGATTCGTGGATGTAGGCGGTATCCTCCAGCATAGCAGTACAGGCAGCTGCGGTCAGACAGGAAATGCTGTTTGGTGTGGCGGTCATATTGATGATCGTCATGTTTGTTTCGTTGTTCATGATCGCATAAGCAAGTCGCAGTCCTGGTACAGAGAAGAATTTGGATACGCTGCGCAAAATAATCAGGTTATCATAGGTATTTACCAGAGAGATCGCAGTGTTACGCTCATAGTTCTCTGTAAATTCAATGTACATTTCGTCGAGTAAAAGTGCGATGCCAAGCTCCTTGCATGCGGCTGCAAGTTTCTCGATATCTGCTTTTGATATAAGCTGGGAGGTTGGATTGTTTGGATTTCCGAGGATCACAATATCGTATGTATCCGATAAGTGTGCAATAAAATCATCCATATCCAGATGGTAATCCTGATTGATGTCCAGCTCATAGAAGTCTGTTTCGCAACCATACACGGATAATACATGTTCATAATCCGTGGCTGATGGGATCGGCAGTAAAGCCTTCTTTGGTGCAAGAAGTGCAACAAAGAGACGCAGCAGATCAGAGCTGCCGCTGCCAAGCACCAAATGCTCTGGCGCACAGCAGGCATAAGAAGCGATGGCGTTCCGTAAAGGGTCGTAGTATGTGTCAGGATAGCGACCGACCGCGCTGATATTTTCCATGATCGCGCGTGTCACGCTGTCCGGGACACCGAGTGGATTGCAATTTATGTCATATCGCACAGTCTCATACTGTTCGATGCGAAGTGGTCCGTTGCTCATAGTTTCCTCCTAATAATTAGAAAACAAACCATTTATATCCCTGTCTTGAAAAAAGAAAGGGGGTTTGTTATAATGTGATATGTGTTAAAAGGGGATAGTGGGTGAACTATACCCTCATATCGATAATTATACCTATTAAATAGACGAATGACAAGTAGGTTTTCATTACGAAGCCGAGAAATAAAGGAGATACCATGAAGGCGATAGTAGAACATTACGCAAAGGGCGAATTTCAGGTAGACCGGCCTGAGGTAGCGATATCAGAAAAGTTTTTAAAACTGAATATAGAATCGGGAACTTTGTACGAAGGTGTCTTCACGGTGAACAGCACGAATGACCACGTCATCAAAGCGATGGTGTATGATAGCCGCTATATGCTGCGGTTCAACCAGCATACATTTATTGCGAAGAATTTTGATGTCGGATTCACATTCGATGCAACCTGTTTGGAAGCAGGTAAAAATTACAAAGGACATATCAGTGTCATTACGGACGGCGGAGAATTTAAGATTCTGTATGATATTGACATCACGACACCATATGTAAAATACGGAGATCAGAAGATCGATGATCTTTTCAAATTTGCGACACTCGCTGAGAGCAACTGGGCAGAGGCGGCGCGTGTATTTGTGCGCGATGATTTTAAGCGTACATTTATCAACCGCGATCCGGTGATCAAGCAGATCTACAACAGTCTGATGGAAAGCCAGTCGGTCAATCAGGCTTTGGAGGAATTCCTCGTCTATGTACACAAGAAACGTGCGCTGACATTGTCAGTATCCAAGGCGAAGATCAATCTGGAGTTCCCGGAGGAGCTTTCCAAGATTTCGATTAACATCAGCAAAAACACATGGGGCTACAGCAGTTCAACGGTACGCTCCACCGAGGATTTCATTATTCCAGCGAGAAAGGTGATTACAAGTGCCGATTTTTATGGCAATCTGTATGCTTTGGATGTACTGATTTCACCGGAGAATATTCCGGACGGCGTGACATCCGGCAGAATCATTATCGAGAATGTCTACCAGACAATCGAGATTGAGATTAACCTGTCCAAGCCGACAGAAAAAGAGATAAAAGTGTCCAAACCGGGCAGCAAAACACATCTGATTAAGTCGAATCAGGTGCGCTTGATTACGACATATATGGATTACCGCATGGGCAGAATCCAGCTTCGGGAATACATTAGCACGACCTTATTTGCATTTAACAATCTGGCACGCTATGTACCAGAGGAAGATCTGTACCGTCTGGGAACAATGCATATGAACATTATGCAGGGAGAGACAGAGAAGGTAGAACAAGAATTCCTGCGTATCGAGGCGGATGTCGATAACTCTGGAATGAACAACAAGCAGAGTTGTTATTATGCATATCTGAAGGCGATGGTTGGCAAGGACCGCCGTGCGACCGAACAGGCAAAGGAACTGATTCGCAGAAGCTACCACACAGAGGATGACAAGATCTTCTATTTCTGGTTGCTGCTGTTTGTGGATGATACTTATAATAACGATCAGACCGCTTTGTATCGGGAAGTTAAAAACCTGTATGAGCAGGGATACAACAGCCCGCTTATGTACATGGAGCTTTGCGAAGTCTTAAACAACAACCCGTTGCTGCTGAAGCATATTACAGATCTTGAGGTTACAACGATCCGATGGGGATTGCGCCACCAGTATCTGTCGGACGAAGTAATCGAGGCGTTTATCCAGCTTGCGGCATCATTCCGTCAGTTTGATGCGAAGATTTTCGAGATCATGGATAGCATTTACTCCAAGAAAAAGAGTGACGAGGTGCTGTCAAGTATCTGCTCGATGCTGATCAGCGCAGGAAAACTGGATAACAAGTACCATCGGTTCTACCGGGATGCAGTGGAACGCAACCTGAAATTTATCGGGCTGAATGAGTGCTTTGTCAAGAGTATGAATTTCTCCAGATATGATCTGATACCGCAGTCGGTATTGATGTATCTGAATTATAAGAATACACTTTCCGAAAAAGAGCTTGCGTACTTGTATGCGAACGTAATTTACAACAAGTCCCAGCACATGAAGGTGTACCATGAATATGCGACAACAATGCAGGATTTCATGGAGAATATGATTATCAGCGGCAAGGTCAGCGATGATCTGACTGTGCTTTATGATGAGTTCTTGGAGCCAGAGACGGTCAGTCCGCTTTATGCGAGCAAGCTGATCAACATTATCTTCCGTCGGAAGCTTGTCTGCTTTAACAAGGGCGTGCGTGCCGTGATCGTGACGCATCAGGAGTTAGAGGAAGTACAGCGCGTACCGATCGTAAACGGCGAAGCATATGTGGAGATTCTGTCGAACACGGCTTCCATTATCTTCGAGGATAGCGCGGGGAACCGGTATGCGGGATCTATTCCGTATCGACTGGAACGTATTGTAGATGAAAATGCATATATGGATATCTGCTGTAAATACAGTCCGCGGGATTACCGGGTGCTGCTGCATAACTATGAGCAGCTTGGTGATTTCACATTCAAGAAGGCAATCGAGGTCAATGCTGCACGAGATATTGTTAACTGTGATGAGATCTCCTATGATTACAAGCAGCAGGCATATCTGAATATTATTGAATATTACCATGAGAATCTGGATAACGAGGTGCTTACAAAGTATCTCGAAAAATTGGATATCGAATACTTAAATCACGCAAATGCACGTGTGATGATCGCTTACATGGTCGATATGAACATGTTCGACAAGGCATTTCAGGCGGTGAAGCTGTATGGCTTCGATGAGATCGACAGTGAAGAGCTGTATCGTCTGGCGGATTATGGTGTGGAGGACAGCAATGGCTTCTTAAATGAGGATCTGCTTTCCATCTGTATCCATCTGTACAAATCCGGTAAGGTCAATGAGCGGATTTTGGTATATATCATCAACCATTATAAGGGTGACTTGGAAGAATTGGCAGGTATTTTTAAGACGGTGCGTAACCGTGTCAGAGATATTTCCCTGCTGGCAGAAAATACATTGGCACAGATGATGTTCGCGATGGGAAATGTCGAGTACATCTACGATATCTTTACCGCGTATTATGCAGGCAGAAACCGTGGACTGGTCGTAAAGGCGTTCCTGCGGTTTGCATGCTATAACTATCTAATCAAAGATGCACAGATTCCAAGTGGTGTCTTTGACTGTCTGTATCAGGAGATTCAGAAGGGCAATATCGAGGATGAGATTTCCCGTATGTCCATGCTGCATCACTTCTCGAAGCTGGATCGTTATACGGGCGAGCAGAAGACGTGGATCAAGGATGCGGTTGGCAAGTTTATGGATGCAGGCAAGCTGCTTCCGTTCTACAAGAGCTTCCAGTCCTTTATCAAGCTGCCACAGGATGTCATGCTCAAGACCTATCTGATCTACAAGAGCGAGCCGGGCAAACAGGTAACAGTGAAGTACGCATTTGATACTGGTTCCAGACAGAATCTGATCTACAAGACAGAGCTTCTGGATGAGATGATTCCGGGCATGTATGTGAAGGAATATGTCGTGTTCCACGGCGAGCGCCTTGTCTATGAAATCTCGGATGATAAGCAGGGTACTTCTTATGTGGTAGAGAGTGAATCGCTGAAGTCCAAAGCGTTTAACCGCAAAGACCGGAACCGCTTTGAGATTATCAACAGCATGCTTGTCAATCAGGAAATGCGGGAAGATAATGAGCTGTTAGAGACATTGGATGTTTACCTGAATACGGTACATCTGTTTGAAGAGAATTTGAGTATATTGTAATATCGCGGGGAAACCTGTGGATTGCAATGCATAGAAATAGATATAAGTACGAAAGGAAAAAGACATGTCAGAGGCGTATTATATAGGCATGGATCTGTGTTCGGATTCCACGCAGATTAGTTTTTATAACGACATCTCGCGCGAGCCGGAGACAGTCAACCAATTAAATAACAAAGAAACATATATGATGCCAAACATCCTTTTCTTCGGCTTAGAGACCGGAGAGTGGTATGTTGGCTCCGAAGCTTCCGAGGCACGTTTCAAGGAGCAGGGTATCGTGTTGGATGAGCTGTTTCAGAATGCGCGCAGTGAGGAGACTGTTGAGGTGCATAATACGCGTTACAGTTATCGCAAGCTGTTTTTAATGATGCTTAAAATGCATGTCGATTCTTTCCTGTATCGTTATGAGGGCGCGACGGTAAAGAAGCTTGTCATTACGATTCCAGAATATAACAAGGATCTGTTCCGTGTACTTTCAACGTTTTACAAGGAGCTTGGTGTCGAGAAGGAGCAGGTGGAGATCACGAGCCATCTTGACAGTGGTCTGTATTACATTTTTAATCAGGATGAAAGCCTGCGCACAAACAGTGTGGGATTGTTTGATTACAATACGGATGGCCTGCATTATTACAGAATTGATATCTCGCATGGACACGAACTGAACACGATCAGTGTCACACATGAGGACTATTCTGAGAATTTCAATCTGGCAGCCTTCGGCGGTGACAATATCCTGATGGATATTACATTTGCAAAGATTGTGGCAAATGAGACAAAGAAAACATACATTTCGGCCATTTATCTGACCGGACTCGGATTCTCCGAGAAATGGCTGAACAAATCACGCGAGCTTCTGACGCAGGGCAGACGTGTATTTGCCGGACAGAATATCTATACCAAGGGTGCCTGCTACAAGGCAGTCGGCGGTGAATATGGCGAATTTTATAAGAAGTATTTTGTAGAGACAAAGGAGAATGTGATCTTTGATGTCGGAATCTCTTCGGAGGACGAGGAGGATCGGTTTATTCCGATCGCCTTGGGCGGCAGACAGTGGTACAACATCCACGGAAAGATCAGTATTATATTGGATGATACAGAGTCCCTGACTTTGGTATACCGGAACCGGAAGACCGGAGAAGAAGATCGGGAAGTCGTGAAGCTGCACGGAATCCCGAAACGTCCGAACAAGACGTCTAAGTTCTCCGTGGAGGTGGAATTTGAGAATCCACATCATGGCGCATTTATCATTAAGGATGTTGGATTTGGAAAATTATTCCCGACCACGAACAAGATTTATCGTAAGGAGTTTGATGTTTAATGTCAAAAATTATCTTATGTACAAGAAAAGAAGCATCGCATCCGTTCATCTTTCTGAATACGAAGGTGGAGATCAACACCTACGAGGAGCTGTGCTTTTATATCTACAATAATACCGTGCTGATCTCGAAGTCTTCTCTGTCTGAGAAGCTGTTTGACTGGATTCGGGATGAGCTGGATATGCCGGAGCTTGCAGCGAAGCTGGTAGCACTTTCGAACAAGGCGACATTTGCACAGGATCTGCTGGTTGAAATTTTAAATGCCGGGGATTACTATACACCGGACGAGATTGCAACTTATGTGGAAGCATGGCAGAAATATCGTCGGCTGACATCAAGTCAGCGTAAGAAATTAAAGGCAGACAGCTATCTTGGCTACCGCAGATACATCAAGGCGGCATCGATTTACGATGAGATTCTGGACAACCAGCAGGATATCACAGACAAGGTATTTCTTGGAAATGTCTATCACAACCGAGGTGTGGCAGCAGCCAACAACATGGATGTGGAAGATGCAAAAAGCTATTTCATGAAAGCGTATGAATTAAATGGCAACGAGGAGAGTCTGCGCAGTTACCTGATCGTATTTTCGGCAGGGAACGATGCGACGACACTGAAGCAGGAAATGCGGAAGTTTGACCTCGATGAAGATAATTTTGAGAATTTGATGATTGAGATCGGAGATTCGAATGAGGATGTCCGGGAGATGACAATCTTCTCTATGTTACAACGTGCGGTATACAACCGTATGAATAAGGACATGATCGATTACGACAAGCGAATGGATATTATACTTGGACAATTGAAGGATGAATTCAGAGAGCAGGCGATTTGATGGGAATGTTTCAGAAGATCAAGGCATACTTGAATGAAGATGATGCCGAATATGACGCCTTGATTGAAGAACAGGAACGCATGCGGGGAGAACGCAGAAAGCGCAGGAATCAGTCGAGGGCAGAACGAAATAAGGAAAAGGCGAAGCGGGCCGCGGAAAAAGCGGTGCTGAAAGAACGTGTTGATCCGGAGATCCGGCGGGAAGTCAAAGAGACGGTATCGTCGAATCGAGAGCGAAAGACCGTTGGCGATTTCTGTGAACAGTTAGTCGATACGAAATATCACATGGAGGATATGAAACAGGAGTACAAACTCGTGACGGATTATCTCGTTGATATTCAGCGAATCGAGGAACTGCCAGTGAATCTTGCAGTAGATATCATAGATACGGCGAAGGAGATTGAACGTCTTGACGGCAACCGTAGTAAATATCAGCAGTCAGAGAATCTGCTTACAACAGAGCAGTATCGTACGATGCAGCGGCTGGAGGATGACATTCCGGATACGATCAAAAACTTAAATGATATGGAGATGCGGGATTCCATGCTGAAAAACGACATGGGATATCTCGAGGGAGAAAAAGAAGATCTGAAATATGCACGTGTGGAGGATACTGACAATGCATACCGGATTCGAAGCGTTTTGATCGTGGTGCTGGTGTTATTCCTTTTGATTAGCATTACCTTGTTTGCGGTGGCGCTGCTTGCGAAGAAGGATGTGACATTGCCAGCGGCAATCGAAGGAACGATTGCGGTGATCTGCTTTGCCGTGTGTTATATCCAGTATGCAAATATCAACCGGCGCGTACAGGAAAACGACGCAAAGCTTCAAAGGGCAATCTCGTTACTGAATAAAGTCAAAGCAAAATATGTCAATAATACAAATACATTAGATTATATCTATGAAAAATACGACGTCAATTCCGGGAAGGAACTGATGTACCGCTGGGATCTGTACAACCAGATGCAGCGCGATGCAAAGAAATATTCACAGGCAAGCGAGAGCTATTATCTTGCGTGTGATAGGCTGGTAAAACAGCTTTCTGATGTTGGCGTGACCGATCCAATGGTCTGGAAGAATCAGACAAATGCACTGATCGACCGGCGGGAGATGGTTGAGATTAAGCATGGCTTGAATGTACGGCGGCAGAAGATCCGCGAGAAGATGGCAAGCTGTGAGAAGATCCGGCAGAATGCCACGGCGGCGTTAAAAGCAAGTATTGCAGCGAATCCGGGCATTGAAAGCTATATCCGGGAGTTGCTTGCGACCTACAATCTGGAATTGTAATTCCGGATTGCAGATACAAAACAAGAGAAGTTTGATTGTGTATTTTTATACACGACATCATTCATATATGGAGGAAGAAAGACATGGCTAAGGAATTAGAGAAGAACTACAACCCGGCGGAGATTGAACCGCGTCTGTATGAAAAATGGGTTGCAAACAAATATTTTCACGCGGAGGTAGACCGGAGCAAAAAACCGTTCACCATCGTGATGCCGCCACCAAACATTACCGGACAGTTGCATATGGGACATGCACTCGATAATACGATGCAGGATATCCTGATCCGTTTCAAGCGTATGCAGGGTTACAATGCACTGTGGCAGCCGGGAACCGACCATGCGGCCATCGCGACAGAGGTGAAGGTTATCGAGGCTTTGAAGAAGGAAGGCATCGACAAGGAAGACCTTGGACGTGAGAAGTTCTTAGAGCGTGTCTGGGACTGGCGTAGAGAGTACGGCGGCAAGATCGTCAACCAGTTGAAGAAGATGGGTTCATCCGCAGACTGGGATCGTGAGCGTTTCACGATGGATGAAGGAAATAACAAGGCAGTTACAGAGGTATTCTGTAAGCTGTATGAAAAAGGATATATGTACCGAGGTTCCCGTATCGTAAACTGGTGTCCGGTTTGTCAGACATCCATTTCCGATGCAGAGGTTGTACATGAGGAGCAGGATGGCTTCTTCTGGCACATCAATTATCCGGTTGTTGGCGAGGAAGGAAGATTCGTAGAGATCGCAACCACACGTCCGGAGACATTGCTCGGTGATACAGCCGTTGCAGTAAATCCAGAGGACGAGCGATACAAGGATATCGTTGGCAAGATGCTGAAGCTGCCACTCACGGACCGTGAGATTCCGGTGATTGCCGATGAGTATGTAGATAAAGATTTTGGAACCGGCTGTGTAAAGATCACACCGGCACACGATCCGAACGATTTCGAGGTTGGAAAGCGTCATAATCTCGAAGAGATCAATATTATGAATGATGATGCTACGATCAACAAGCTTGGCGGCAAGTATGCAGGCATGGATCGTTATGAGGCAAGAAAGGCAATGGTTGCTGATCTTGATGCACTCGGACTTCTCGTGAAGGTTGTACCACACAAGCATATGGTTGGTACGCATGACCGTTGTAAGACAACGGTAGAGCCACTTGTAAAGCCACAGTGGTTCGTCAAGATGAGCGAGATGGCAAAGCCGGCGAAGGAAGCAGTTGTAAGCGGCAAGCTGAAGCTGATTCCGGAGCGTATGGACAAGACCTATTACAACTGGCTGGATAATATCCGTGACTGGTGTGTATCCAGACAGCTCTGGTGGGGACATCGTATCCCGGCATATTACTGTCAGGACTGTGGGGAGACGATCGTATCGAAGGAGACCGTGTGCACTTGTCCAAAATGTGGAAGCAACAATGTAAAGCAGGACGAGGATACACTGGATACATGGTTCTCCTCTGCACTCTGGCCATTCTCTACACTTGGCTGGCCGGACAAGACGGAAGATCTGGACTACTTCTTCCCGACCGATGTACTTGTAACTGGATACGATATTATCTTCTTCTGGGTAATCCGTATGGTATTCTCATCGATCGAGCAGACAGGCAAGCTTCCGTTCCACACGGTACTCTTCCACGGTCTGGTCAGAGACGATCAGGGACGTAAGATGAGTAAGTCCCTTGGAAATGGTATCGATCCATTGGAGGTTATTGACAAGTATGGTGCCGATGCGCTCCGATTCACACTGATTACCGGAAATGCACCGGGTAACGACATGCGTTTCTACTGGGAGAGAGTTGAAGCAAGCCGTAACTTTGCAAATAAGATCTGGAACGCATCCAGATTTATCATGATGAATATTGAGAAGGCAGATATCACAGGGATTGATGCTGCCATGACCGCTGATGTCGATGCAGCGATGAAGCAGTACGGCTTCACACTTGCGGACAAGTGGATTTTGTCGAAGATGAATGATCTCGTTCAGGAGGTCACAGACAATATGGAAAAATTTGAGCTTGGTATCGCAGTATCAAAGCTGTACGATTTCCTGTGGGAGGAGTTCTGTGACTGGTATATCGAGATGGTAAAACCAAGACTCTGGGATGACGCAGACGAGACAAAGGCAGCAGCACTCTGGACATTGAAGACGGTCCTTACAACCGGTCTGAAGCTGTTGCATCCATATATGCCATTTGTAACAGAGGAGATCTTCTGTACACTGACCGACGAGGAATCTATCATGATCTCCAAGTGGCCGGAATATGACAAGGCATTTGATTTCAAGGCAGATGAGGCTGCTGTGGATAAGATCAAGGAAGCCGTACGTGGCATTCGTAATGTGCGTACAGAGATGAACGTTGCACCGAGCAGAAAGGCAAGTGTCTATGTTGTATCGCCGAAGGAAGACATTCGTGCAATCTTTACGGCAAGTAAGAATTTCTTCGCTATGCTTGGCTATGCAAACGAGGTACATGTACAGGCAGATAAGAGTGGAATCGCAGATGATGCGGTATCGGTTGTGATCCATGATGCAGCGATCTACATTCCATTTGCAGAGCTTGTGGATATCGAGAAGGAAATTGAGCGTCTGACGAAGGAACAGACAAAGTTAGAGGCAGAGATCAAGCGTGCATCCGGTATGCTTGCAAATCCAAAGTTTGTAGATAAGGCACCTGCAGCAAAGGTTGAGGAAGAACGTGCAAAGCTGCAGAAGTATACAGAGACATTGGAGCAGGTAAAGGAAAGACTTGCGAATATCGCAAAATAGTCACTGGGAGAGGCTGTTTGAAACGGCAACAGGTGAGAATCGATGAATAACGAAAAGATCTTAAAAAAGAAAATACAACAATATCTGCTGATGCCATTGGCACTGACTGTGCTTCTGGTTGGCATGGTGATCGTGCTGTATGTACATGACAAAAAGAGCGGTGCGATTGCCGCTGCGGCAGTTTTTATCTTCGTTGTATGTGAGATTATATTTTTCATTGTAATGAAGGCGGCGATCATGCCGGTTGTCTTCCGGTTTGCGCTGGAACAGGGGCAGATACAGAAGGAGCTTTTGAAAGAGCTGGATATTCCGTATGCGCTGCTGGATACGGATGGTAAGATTCTGTGGGGCAATGCAAAGTTTATCGAAGAGATTGGCGTTGGATCCAAGAAGCGGATTCGGAAAAACATTTCGGCATTCTTCCCGGCGGTGGATGCGGAGGCGTTATCGTCCGAGGAAATGCAGATGGATCTGGAATATAACGACCATGTCTATCGGGCATTGTTGCGCCGTATCGATTTTTCCGAGGCGTTAGTGGATTCGGATGAGGATGCGATGGTCGATCATCAGGCAGATGCCATGATTACTTTGTATCTGTATGATGAAACAGAGCTTCGGATCTACAAGAAGGAAAATGAAGACCAGAAGCTTGTCGCAGGACTGTTGTATATTGATAATTACGATGAGGTTATGGAGAATACAGAGGAGGTTCGTCATTCGCTGGTGGAAGCACTGGTTGACCGACGAATCAACATGTATCTTTCCACGATCGACGCGATTGGAAAGAAGCTGGAGAAGGATAAATATTTCTTCGTATTCCGGCAGCAGTATCTGCCACAGCTTCGTGAGACAAAGTTTGCGATTCTGGACGAGGTAAAGAGTATCAATGTCGGAAACGAGATTCCAGTTACGTTAAGTATCGGTGTCGGTGCTGGAACAGACAGCTTTGCGCAGGCGTATGAGCGGGCGCGTACCGCAATCGGACTGGCACTTGGACGAGGCGGCGATCAGGCAGTTGTTAAATATGGTGATAAGACGACGTATTTTGGTGGAAAGAGTGCAGGAACTGAGAAGTCCGCAACCGTTAAGGCGCGTGTTAAGGCACAGGCGTTCCAGGAGCTTCTGACAAGTAAAGACAGTGTTATTATCATGGCACACAAACGACCGGATGCGGATGCGTTTGGTTCGGCAGTGGGCGTGTATCGTCTGGTTAAGACGTTAAATAAAAAGGCATATATCGTAGTGAATGAGGTGACCTCAGCCATCCGCCCGATCATCAGCGGATTTATGGGGAACAGCGTTTACGGCGATGATATGATCATCAACAGTGAACAGGCAATCAGCCGGGTAACTCCGAACACGCTGGTTGTCGTAACGGATGTGAATAAACCAAGCATGACCGAGTGTGAGGAGCTGCTCAGTCTGGCAAAGTCTATCGTGGTATTTGATCACCATAGACAATCGGACGAGGTGATCGAGAATGCAACACTTTCGTATATCGAGCCATATGCAAGCTCTGCATGTGAGATGATTGCGGAGATCCTGCAGTATATCGAGGGCAAGGTAAAGCTTCGTCCAATCGAGGCGGATGCCATGTATGCTGGTATCGTGATTGATACAGATAATTTTCTGACCAAGACGGGTGTGCGTACATTTGATGCAGCATCGTATCTGCGCCGGAGTGGTGCGGATGTTGTTCGTGTCAGAAAGATGTTCCGAAGTGATATGTACACGTATCGCCAGTTGGCAGAGGGCGTCATCAATTCGGAGATTTATATGGAGCATTTTGCGATTTCCACGGTTGATCCGAAGGAATCCGATGCACCGACGGTGGTTGCGGCGAAGGTTGCGAACGACCTGCTCAACATCGAAGGAATCCGTGCATCATTTGTTACGACAGAGAAGGATGGCACGGTTTATATGAGTGCACGGTCGGTCGACGATGTGAACGTACAGATTATTATGGAAAAAATGGGTGGCGGTGGACATGCAAATATCGCCGGAGCCCAGTTTACAAATAGTACAAATGAATTGGTATTGATCCAGTTAAAGACCCTTCTGGATGAGATGTATCGGGAAGGCGATATTTAGGAATTAAGGAGGAACCAGACATGAAAGTTATTTTATTGCAGGACGTAAAAAGCCTTGGAAAAAAAGATCAGATTGTAGAAGTATCCGATGGATATGCAAGAAATATGCTGCTTCCAAAGAAGCTTGGTATGGAAGCAACCTCAAAGAACCTGAATGATTTGAAGCTGAAGAAGGCACATGAGGATAAGGTTGCCGCAGAGGTGCTGGCAGATGCACAGGCACTTGCTGCACAGATTGAGAAGGAGAGCATCACGCTTTCCATCAAGATGGGTGAAAACGGAAGAACCTTTGGTTCCATTTCTTCCAAGGAAATTGCAGAGGCAATCAAGTCGCAGCTTGGACATGACATCGACAAAAAGAAGATTGTTATGAAGGATGCCATCAAGGCACCGGGCACACGTACGGTTGGAATCAAGCTGCATACAAAGGTAACCGCAGATCTTACCGTGAAGATTGAGGAAGCTTAATTTTATGGATGAAAATACGATAAGACGTGTACAACCGCATAATGAAAAGGCGGAGCAGGGAATCGTGGGAACAATGCTTGTAAACCGGGATGCGATTTCTGATCTGGTGGATATGCTGACAGGAGAAGATTTCTACAATAAACAGTACGGAATTCTCTTCGATAATATGGTCGAACTGTATTCAGAGGGAGCAAGTGTAGATCCGATCACGCTGGTGGAACGGCTGCGGATGAAGGATATCCCGGAAGAAGTGGCAAACACAGTGACGCTGGCACAGTTAGTGCAGTCAGCGCCGTTATATGCTCCGGTGAAGGACTATGCGAAGATTGTCAAGGATAAGGCGGCACTCCGACAGCTGATCAAGCTTTGTGAGAATACCGAGAAGGATGGATACCAGTCACAGGAACCGGTTGAAGTCATTATGGAGCGCGCAGAACAGAGTATCTTCAAGCTCGTGCAGAACCGAAACGGCTCCGAGGATACAGTGCCGATCCGCGAGATTGTGATGAATGTCATTCGTGAGATGGAGGAAGCGGCAAGAAACGATGGTAAGGTTACCGGTGTTCCGACGGGATTCCGGGATTTGGACAATATGCTGACTGGTATGCATGCCGGAGAACTTTTGCTTGTAGCAGCCAGACCTGCGATGGGTAAGACGGCATTTGTCTTAAATATTGCGCATCATCTGGCGGTTATGAAACATATTCCGGTTGGATTCTTCTCATTGGAGATGAGTAAGGAACAGCTGGCAAGCCGTATTCTGGCGGTAGATGCAATGGTTGATTCCAAGAGTATGAAGGTCGGCGATCTGTCGGATGATGACTGGGATAAGGTCATCGAAAGTACAGAGGCAGTTGCTAATTCGCCGTTATACATAGAGGAAAATTCATCGGTTACAATCTCAGAGCTTCGTTCAATCGCAAGAAAATGGAAGCAGAATTATGGAGTGCAGGTTATCATGATCGACTACCTGCAGTTGATGAGCCCAAGCCGTGCCGTGGAAAGCCGGCAGCAGTTTATCGCGGAGGTTTCCCGTGCATTGAAGAACTTGGCGAAGGAACTGAAGATTCCAATTATTGCATTGTCGCAGCTTTCCCGTGCGGTAGATGCAAGACCGGACCACAAGCCAGTGCTTTCGGATTTGCGAGAGTCTGGATCTATCGAGCAGGATGCCGATGTGGTTATGTTTATTTATCGAGACGAATATTACAATCCGGAGACAACGACAAAACCGCAGACCGCGGAGATCATCATTGCCAAGCAGCGTAGTGGTGAGACGGGCAGCGTCGATCTTCGTTGGATTGGAAAATATACGAAGTTCGCAGATCCGGAGAAGCATTATAAAGGGTAATCTGTGGCGAGAAGCAGGGAGGCAAAAAACAGATGGGGAATCGATATAAGAGAATGGTAACACTTGGCATGATCAGTTTCACGGCGCTTCTGGCGTGGGGATACTGCATGCTTGCATATCGTTCACAGGCAGTCTATGTTGCGATAATCTCGCTTGTATTGGTGGGAAGTATCTATGCGTTGCTTCTGTCCTTTGTCGACATCAAAGTGGCGAAAGAACAGGCAATGCAGGAATATGTGACAAAGACCTTGCAGGAATATACGAAAAAAGAGGATACGGAGATCCTCAACGATATGGAACGTCTGGCAAAGGCGTCCTATGTCCAGCAGAGAAAGACAAACACCTATCTGTCTGCGCAGGCAGAGCAGTTGGATGAGGCGTTGAAAAAGACGATCAAGATTCTGATCAATTATGATCGGAAGAAGGAAGAGGAAGCAGCACAGCAGGCGGAGCAGATGCAGAAGGAACTGGAAATGCAGGCAGCATTGCAGGCACAGAAGGAGCCGGATCATACTGCACTGGTGATGGAGGAGTTTGGCAAGCTGGCAGGCGATGTACAGGCAGTGGTTGCCCAGTTACAGCAGGTGACAGCCCAGCTTACTGCATTGCGTGAGGCAGTGGATGCGATCGAGATGCCGAAATATGTGGAGGCAGCACCATCAGTAGAGGCAGCATCGACAGCCGTTACCGCGGATGTGCAAAAACGAGTGCCGGAAGATGAGCAACCGGAAGTGGTAACGAATGTTGAGAATACGACTGAGACGGATGTACCAGAGTCACAGATCCCCGGTGGAATTGAGAATGATACAGCTGATGAGGCAGAACTAAAAATCGCAGATGATTCTCTGACTCAGACAGATGATACACCAGCAGAGGTAGAGGCAGCATCAACAGAAGAACCAGAAACGGTTGCAGAAGAGGCTGCACCAACAGAAGAACCAGAGCCTGCATTTAATACGGAGGACTTCTTCTCGCAGTTTGGCGGCAGTGCCGATAAGGAATTAAAGGAAGAGGCAGAATTCAAGGAAGAAGCAGCCAATACAGGTATGTTAGATCAGAGTATGATCGATGCTCTGCTTGGCAATCTGCAGGCAGATAAACCGGCAGAGGATGTGAAGAATGCAGATGTGATCCCGTTTCCACAACAGGGACAGACAGATCTGTCCACAGAGGAAGCACATGCGGAGGAAGTTGCAGAGGCAGTGCACGAAGTAGAGCAGGATATCACAGATACAACGATGAATATGGATGCAGAACCAGCACCGACAATGCCAGTGGACGACAATCCAAACCGGACACTGTCGCCAGAGGAGATTGCGGCGTTATTTGCATCTATGCAGTAAAGAATAGAGAATGAATCATTGCAAAAGTATCAGGGGTGGGTACTTTTGCAATTCTTTTATAGGAGGAAGTTACATGGAGAGAACAAAAGCGATCGTCAAATTCTTTTCGCAGGAACCAATTGAGAATGTGATGGTGATGATGAAATACATGCCGGAACGCGTGATTTTTCTCGGACACAAAGATAATATGATTACGAAGCAGATCCGGGATATCGAGCAGTTTCGTGACCACAAATATCCAGATGTGGAATTGGAATTTATTGAGGTACCAAAGGATGATCTCGATAACATTATAGGAACTCTGGCGGGCATTATCCGGGAATATCCGGGGATTCGGTTTGCTCTGACCGGTGGTAGTGAGATGCTTCTGATCGCGCTTGGGTGTATTTCCGCAAGAATGGAAGTCAGCAAGCTGCGTATCGATCCATTTACCGGAAAGGAAATTGATGTCCGTGGTTCGAAGGTGATCACGTCCGATTATCATTTTAATATCAGTATCGCGGAGGATATCATGCTGCATGGCGGTCTGCTCACGAAGGAGACGGGAAGTATCTCCGAGTGGAAATTTACCGATCAGTTCCGGGAGGATATCCGGATTATGTGGGATCTGTGCCGTAGATACCGTGGAGATTGGAACAAACATTGTGGAGTCATTGACGAACTTCGCAAGAACACACCGAACCAGCGGGAAGGTTGGAGTGAGTTATACATCAATCAGCTTGGCGATGCCATCCGTCTGTTGCGGGATCTGTACGAAATCGGTATGCTCAAGGATTATGAGGAACACGGGAAAAAAGTGATGTTTCGGTTCAAGAATAATCAGATCAAGAAGATTATCGCAAAGGCAGGAAACATGCTGGAGCTGCATGTCTATGAGGTAGCGACGCGGGAAGGTTACCTGTTCTCGGATGCGGTGATCGGTGCGCATATTGACTGGGATGGTGAGGTGCATGACACGATGAATCCCGGCTATGATACGATGAACGAGATCGATGTGATCCTGATGAAGCAGGTGTGTCCGATCTTTATCTCCTGCAAGAGTGGTAAGGCAGGTGGAAATGCGCTGCATGAGTTAGAGACCGTATCACGAAAATTCGGTGGCAAATATGCCAGAAAGGCACTTGTTTTAGCACGTGCCTGTGATAACACGACTGGCACGATGTTCTTCAAGCAGCGAGCAAGGGATATGCATATCTGGATCATCGATGATGTATTTCGGATGAGTGATGAGCAGCTGCTCAATAAATTGAAGAGGATATAAAGATAATAAAAGGGGCGTTTTATAACGCCCCTTTTTGCATTCTGCATAATACACTAATCTATATTAAAATTACATCTTCAACAGATTATCATTATCAAAATAATCAATCTTCATAGAGCGGCGGACATCTTCAAGTGTCTTGCCTGCCGTCTCTCTGGCTTTCTTGCTGCCAGCCTTCAGGATATCATAAACATCTGGAAGCTTCTGCTCCCACATCTTACGGCGCTCACGGATTGGAGCAAGCTCAGCCTGAAGCACATTGTTCAGGAACTTCTTCACCTTTACATCGCCAAGACCACCACGTGTGTAATGTTCCTTCAGCTCGTCCATACCAGAATACTCTGGAAGGAACTCTGCGAAATACTCTGGCTTGCTGAATGCATCGAGGTAGATAAATACCGGATTGCCTTCAACTTGTCCCGGATCTTCGACACGCAGATGGTTCGGATCGGTGAACATCGACATAACCTTCTTCTTGATATCCTCTGGCTCCTCTGCAAGATAGATGCAGTTGCCAAGAGACTTACTCATCTTTGCCTTACCGTCGATGCCAGGCAGACGCAGACATGCGCTGTTTTCCGGAAGCACGATCTTTGGATCCGTCAGTGTCTCGCCATATACGGTATTGAACTTGTGTACGATTTCCTTACACTGCTCGATCATTGGCATCTGATCCTCGCCAACCGGTACGTGGGTTGCACGGAATGCTGTGATATCGGCTGCCTGACTGATTGGGTAGCAGAAGAAACCAACCGGGATGCTTGCCTCGAAGTTACGCATCTGAATCTCAGCCTTTACAGTCGGGTTACGCTGTACACGGGAAACGGTAACAAGGTTCATATAATAGAATGTAAGCTCCGTCAGTTCCGGAATCATAGACTGGATGAAGATCGTTGCCTTCTCCGGATCAAGTCCGCATGCGAGGTAATCGAGTGCAACCTGCATGATGTTCTGACGTACCTTCTCCGGGTGCTCTGCATTATCTGTGAGTGCCTGTGCGTCCGCGATCATGATATAGATCTCATCATAGACACCAGAATTCTGAAGTTTCACACGCTCTTTCAAAGAGCCTACATAATGTCCAACATGCAAACGTCCTGTCGGACGATCGCCAGTTAAAATAATCTGTTTCATAGTAGAAGTCCTCTCTTATAAAATATCACACTCTATAGAATACTCATTTTGCGTTGGAAGGTCAAGCAAAATTGCGAAAAAGGAGCAGGAATCTTACTTGTCTGCCACATATAAAACAGGTATAATAAAAAAAGAATGTGTACGGATAAACAAATGATGCGAATGACAGGGGGTAGCAATGGCAACCATCAGTTTATGTATGATCGTGAAAAATGAAGAGCAGGTTCTGGCGCGGTGTCTGGACAGTGTCGCTGACCTGATGGACGAGATCATCATTGTGGATACAGGTTCCACCGACCGCACGAAGGAGGTCGCGGCACGCTATACCGATCAGATCTATGATTTTACGTGGATTGGCGATTTCTCGGCGGCGCGGAATTTCTCATTCTCCAAGGCGACGATGGAATACATCTATGCGCCGGATGCGGACGAGGTGCTTGATGCGGAGAACCGGGCGCGTTTTCGTGATCTGAAGAACTGTCTGCTTCCGGAGATTGAGATCGTGCAGATGTGGTACGTCACAGAAGCGTTCAATACAGTTATGAATGTGAAACGGGAGCTTCGCCCGAAGCTCTTTAAGCGTCTTCGGACGTTTACGTGGATTGACCCGGTGCATGAGACGGTGCGGTTAGATCCGGTTGTGTTCGACAGCGAGATCGAGATCTTACACAAGCCATTGTCTGTCCATGGCAGCCGGGATTTTGAGATCTGTGAGCGGATCTATGCAAGGGATGGTGCGTTGTCGCCAAAGCTTCGAAAGATGTATGCGAAGGAACTGCTAAAATGTGGTGAGCTGCCGGATTTTGAGCGGGCAGAGGATTTCTTCACGATGGAATGGGAGAAAGATCCGATGGCGGAAGCGGGCAGAGAGGCAGCCTGCGTGCTGGCACATCTGGCAAGACTGCAGGGGAACGGCGCGGAGCTTATGAAATACGCACTCCGGGATATGCTTGATACGCCGTGTGCGGAGATCTGCTATGAGCTTGGAAGCTATTATCAGGAAATGAAAGATTATGATGAGGCAATCGTTTGGTATCAGAATGCCGTTTCTGAGACGGAATGTATTCTGGATGTAGAGGCCGGCGGAAAGAAGAGTCTGGAGGGGTTGGTTGCCTGCTACGAGGCTTTGCTTGCGCAGGCGGAAAAAGCAGAATTACAGACATCATCGGAACAGCAAAAGCAGTCCATAGAAATATATGAACAGCAGCTTGTGACGTACCGGGAGACACTTGCAGACTGGCAGCTACCGGAAGAATGACAGGGGTGAAATTATGTCAGATGGAATGATTATTTTGATTGTGATAGCTGTATTTGTGGTTTTATCGTTGATAGCAACGATTGCGAATATAAAGGCGAAACCACCGAAACCAATCGAAAAAGGAAACTTGAATAGACCGTCTCATTACATGTACAAGACAGAGACAACATTGGATGATAAGATTGCGCATTTGTTTATACCGGAACCATTGCGTGTAGATCCGCCTCCGATGGTGGGGGATGTGGCTATGGATCTGGTCGAACAGCAGGAGCGGGAAGAACTGGCAGAAGAACGAAGGCAGAAACAGATTGTGGATTCCATTCTGGCACAGAATAAGCGTGATTATCGGCAGGATTTGAAGTCGGGAAGAATCTGGATCTGTGCAAAATGCAGGAAGAAAAATGAAAAATACGTCACAACCTGTACCTGTGGAACGCCGAAGCCAGCAAAATAAGAAAAGATAAAAAAGCGAGTATGCCAAATGCATACCCGCTTTTTCTGTGCGATCGTCTGTATAATACATAATACATTATGCCTGAATGATCGTATTGATGATTCCGACAGTATCTGCAAAGATCTGCTTCATCTGCGCCAGATGGTTGCGCCCCATCTCGGTAATATGATAATAGACACGCTTGGACTTCGGCGTTTTCTGTACCGTTTCCATCGTAACATCGCCCTGCTCCTTCAACCGTCCGAGTACGGGATACATAGACGCTTCCATAAGGGAGAACTGTCCATTGCTGCGCTTTTTAATTTCCTGTGCCAACTGGTAGCCGTACATCGGTTCCTCGCATAACAGCGAGAGAAGGATGATTTCTACAGAGGCTCGTTTGAGGTTTGTAATAATCGTCTGCATATTCGTCCTGCCTTATTCCTGAATTGCCCGCGATTCAACGACCACAGGTTCGTGGATTACAACGGTGTAACGTGATTTGATCAGGTCTATGAGAACATCTTGATTCTTCTCACATGTCTCTCGTCGTTAGAAAATGGTGTATCCACGAATTTGTCCACGATCATAAGTGCAAGACCAGGTCCGATTGTACGTGCGCCCATGCAGAGTACATTGGCGTTGTTGTGCTCGCGGGTTGCCTGTGCAGAGAAACAGTCACTGCAGAGTGCGGCGCGGACACCTTCGACCTTATTTGCAACCATGCTCATACCGATACCGGTACCGCAGATGAGAATACCCAGATCCTGCTTGCCAGCAGCGATCGCCTCTGCAACAGCCTTTCCATAGATTGGGTAGTCACAGGATGCTGTGCTGTCACAGCCGTAATCTGTCACTTCAAATCCGCGATCCTTCAAATGCTTGATAACCTCCAGCTTGAGTTCATATCCGCCGTGGTCACTTCCAATTGCGATTGTCATATCTTAAATCCTCCTGTAATTTTATGAAATACATGCAAACCATATATAAATATAAGAATGTACATAATTACGAATTCTACGCAGACGCGCTTCCGCTCAGCTCATCACGCAGCGGTACTAAATTCGCGACAAAATCAGTCGCTCATTAAGTGCCGGCGTGCTTCGATGGTCTGCTTTAGAATTGTAATTATGTACATCATACATTAATGTGGTTTGCATGTATGATATCTACACGGTGATGACCCTGTGTCCTGCCGCCTTTAACAGCCGGTTCATAATGGCACCACCGAGTTCGTTCTGGTCAAATGCTTCGCTGTACATATATTCCATCTGTTCGCTGTCACATTCACGCAGGGCGGCATAAAGCCGTGCGGAAATCGTCTGTCCCTTGCTTCCCTCGCCGACGATCAGTACATGCGAATAGTTCTTATATAAGGATGCATGCTCCTTGGTTGTGAGAATCGCAACCCTGTAGCCCTGTGCTTCCTTTTCATTTACAAGTGCCTTGATTTTCTCCGCTACGCGCAATGTTTCCGCTTCGGTCGCGTTGTAGGAGACCTTGACACCGGAATGCAGACTTGCCCGGTTTGCCGATTCGTCTGCGGCAGCCTCCACGATACTGAGCGTTCCGTGTGGCGCGTAGTGTGTATATTTCATGCCGGGTGCTTTCGGACGAAGATTCGGGTCCGGCTCGATAATAGCTGGATCGATCGTCACGTCGCCAACGATCTCGGAGAGCATCGTCTTCGTGATAAAGCCCGGTCGAAGAATCGTTGGGATCGTGCCTGTCATATCGACGATCGTCGATTCAATTCCGATTCCGACGGCACCACCATCTAATATCATCTCGATGCGGCCGTCCATGTCCTCCCATACATGCTGTGCGGTCGTCGGTGATGGCCTGCCGGAAGTGTTTGCAGATGGGGCTGCGATGGAGACACCGCTTGTGCGGATCAGCTCCTGTGCGATCGGGTGGGATGGCATCCGGATCGCAACGGTCGGCAGTCCGCCGGTCGTTCCGTCTGGAACGATAGCGAGCTTCGGAAAGATGATCGTCAGTGGTCCCGGCCAGAAAGCTTCCATCAGCATGTGTGCTTTCTTTACCATATCCGGGTGCGTCCGGTTCATCGTTTCCAGATCTGCCAGCTTCTCTACCGCATTGGTATCTGCGATGTGGACGATCAGCGGATTGTCGCTTGGCCGCCCTTTGGCAGCGTAGATCTTTGCGGCTGCATCTGCATTTAATGCGTCAGCACCTAATCCGTAGACGGTCTCCGTCGGAAATGCGACCAAGCCGCCGTCCTGCAGGATCTTCGATGCCTCTGCGATTGCTTCTTTGTTATTTCCATTTAATAGTTTCGTTTCCATGCCGCTATTTTACATCAATCGTTAGGGAATGACAACCTTTTCGCGAAAAATACAATTCTGAAATACTGTTTAATTCGGTGTATAAATGATTGAAAAATAAGGAAAAATCTTATATAATAAGCTTTGTGTATATCTGATTGTATTGGAAGGGTTTTAATGAATAACAAAGAAAGAAGCCAGGTCTTGAAGATGCTGTATCTTATCACGCAGATTGGGTTTACGATGGTGGTTACGATCTTCATAAGCATGGGCATCGCATATCTGATAAATCGTATATTTGGGAAAGATTTTATGGTATGGTTTATCGTGATCGGTGTGCTGGCGGGTTTTCGCTCCGTGTATATTCTTATACGGAAATTCCTGAATAATTCGGATAATAAACACAAGTAAGTGGAGGCAAAAAGACAGACATAGCATGGCAGAGGTTCACAGAATATTGAAGGAAATGTATATCGGCATGGCTGTCTGTATGATCGTCTTTCTGGCGATTGGTGCATTTTTTATGCGTCCATATTATATCTTTGCTCTTGCACTGCTCGTCGGCAATCTCGGCGGGGCACTGCGCATTTACCATATCTATGATGTGCTCGATCAGGCACTCGATATGGGCGAGGCAGGTGCGAAGAAAAAGGTGATCGTGAACAGTCTGCTACGGATGATCGTGACGCTTGCTTTATTGGTGGGTTCCATTTTTCTTGGAATACAGGCGTTTACCGGCGTGGCACTTGGCATGATCGAACCGAAGATCTGCGCCTATCTGCAACCACAGATGCGGAAATGGTTGATTCGCCTTGGGCTTGAAGAACCTGAGGAAGAACATAAAGACAAAAATTAAAAAAGGAGGAAAAGCGTATGAGGAGTGGGTTTGCCACTGGAATACAAGTAATCAGTAACAGCTCCGAAGATGTAGATTTCTATATCCACGAACTGTATCCGATTCATTTCTTTGGCACGACGGTATATATTACCACCACCCATGTCTGCACCTTCATTGTACTGCTGGTGATTGCGATCTTAGCAATCTGTGCCAGAAGAAGTGTGCTGAAGACGCGGGATAACCCAAGTAAATTCGCCACTGGAGTCGAGCTTGCCATCGAATCACTGATCAAGTTCGTCAACAGCACGATGGGAAAAGAAGCTGGTAAGCATTATATCAATTACATCGGAACCTTGTTCATATTTGTACTTTTTTCGAACATATCCGGCTTGTTTATGCTTCGGCCGCCGACCGCGGATTACGGAACGACGCTCTGTATCGCACTTGTATCATTTGTCATGATACAGTACGCATCCATTCGTTACCAGAAATGGGGTGCATTCAAGAGTCTGTTCGATCCGATATTCCTGTTCTTCCCGATCAACGTGATCAGTGAGTTTGCCACACCGGTATCACTGTCGCTGCGTTTGTTCGGTAATATTCTGGCAGGAACCGTTATGATGGCACTTTACTATGGCATGCTGCCGATATTTGTAAAGATTGGTATTCCATCGGCACTGCATGTGTACTTCGATTTGTTCTCAGGTGTGATCCAGGCGTATGTATTCTGTATGCTGACGATGACATTTGTTGCAAATAAGCGAAATGTAGAAGGGTAATAAGATTTAATATTTAGAAAAACGGAGGAATTATTTCATGAATGGTATTACAGGTGAAACAATAGTTAACGCTGCATCCGCAATCGGTGCAGGTATTGCAGTTTGTTCCGGTATCGGTCCTGGTATCGGTCAGGGTATCGCTGCCGGTTACGGTGCTTCCGCAGTTGGACGTAACCCGGGTGCAAAGGGTGACATCATGTCAACGATGCTTCTTGGACAGGCGGTAGCCGAGACAACCGGTCTGTACGGTCTGGTTGTATCACTTCTTCTGATGTTCGTTAAGCCTTTCAAGTAAGAACAAAATTAGGAGGAGTAAAATATGACAGGAATTGCAAATATCGCGCTTCTGTCAGAGGAGACGGGCCGTATCTTCGGTCTGGATGCGCAGCTTCTGTTCGATATTCTGATACAGGGACTTGCGGTATTTCTGCTCTTCATCTTTCTGACTTATGTGCTGATCAACCCGGTGCGCAAGGTGCTCGAGGACAGACAGAACAAGATTAAGGATGACCTTTCCCATGCGGCGACAGACCGCGCGGAGGCAGAGAAGCTTCGTGCAGAGTATGATGAGAAGATCAAAAATGCGAACAGCGAAGCGGGTGAGATCCTTTCTTCCGCAAGAAAACGTGCGGTGAAGAACGAGGAAAACATCATTGCCGAGGCGAAGGAAGAGGCAGGACGCATTATCGACAGAGCAAACAGCGAAGCCGAGCTTGAAAAAGAACGTGTGAAGGATGAGGTGAAACAGGAGATCATCGGCGTAGCAACCGCGATGGCAGGAAAGTTCGTTGCATCCTCTCTCGATGAGAGCACACAGGCTTCTCTGATTGATGAGACGCTGAAAGAGATGGGTGATGATACATGGCGAGACAAGTAGAAACAACCTATGGAGATGCACTTTTGGAACTTGCCTTGGAAGAAGGCAGTCTGAATATGCTCTACGAAGAAGCGCAGGCTCTTGTGACAGTGTTACAGGAAAACGAAGAATTGCTCCGCATTCTCAAGCATCCACAGATTGACAAGGACGAGAAGCGGAAGATAGTGGATAACATTTTCAAAGGACGCGTATCAAAGGATATGGTCGGATTGTTCGGCATCATGGTTGAGAAAGATCATGGCAGCAAGATTGTAGATGTGCTTCACTATTTTATCAGACAGGTAAAACGAGTAAAAAATATAGGAGTTGCAAGTGTGACAAGTGCGGTTGCACTTACCGGTGCACAGAAGGCATCAATCGAGAAGCGTCTGCTTGAGACGACAGATTTCGCTTCGATGGAAGTAACCTATACGGTAGATGCATCCATCATCGGCGGGCTTGTGATCCGAATTGATGACAGAGTGGTTGACAGCAGTATCAAAACCAAGATTGAGACGATGTCAAAGGCACTCGCACAATCATAAGAAGGAGGTGTTCGTGTTCCATGAATTTAAAACCGGAAGAGATTAGTTCCGTAATCAAAGAACAGATTAAGAACTATGAGACAAAACTGGAAACATCCGACGTTGGAACAGTTATCCAGGTAGCGGACGGAATTGCGCGTATTCACGGTCTTGAGAATGCGATGCAGGGCGAACTTCTGGAATTCCCAGGTGAAGTATACGGCATGGTTATGAACCTGGAAGAAGACAATGTAGGTTCGGTTCTTCTCGGTGATCATAAAAATATCAACGAGGGAGATCGGAAGAGCGTCGTGTAGGGAAAGAGTGTAGATCTC
>OGHU01000234.1_pt1 | contig 38018 bp, 32 predicted proteins | sample 1571521 | NCBI WGS metagenome assembly OGHU01 (sample SAMEA2581963, study PRJEB24529) | metagenome | biome: Human gut stool | place: China | collected 2011 | reverse complement strand
CCAGTCTGCTGCCATTCTACATTCCAATCCACGAGCGGCGGAACGTCCTAGGGTAGGGAATAAAGCATCTACCGGTAAGTCAAGCTGACGTAAAGTCTCGTCTACGATACTCTTTTGGGGTTCCTTCCCTGCGGCGTAAGCTACGATCAAACGGGCTAACGGACCCACTTCCATTGGTTCCTGTTTCCACCGTGGTGTCTTGATCCAACTATATATATTCCAGATGGGTCTCTCCCTCGTAGGGATGCAAACCGGCTTTGTCTCCTTGCGTGTATTTATACCATGAATGATAAATGTACTCCTTGATTTCTTCCGGGGAGTTAGCGTCTACGGGATGTACCTTGCTAAGGTCACGATCCAAGACGATTCCTCTGGGGATCTTATAACTTTCCACTTCCCCGAGATCGAACATCGGATAGTCTCCGTAAGACAAATAGTTTCGTACTCCTCCGCCAATCTTACTCCATTTGTCTTTATAGACGTTGGCGATCATCAATAAATCTGGGATATACACTTGATTAATGAAAGTTTTCGCCTCCTCTAGTTTCTGCTTTACCAGAGCGAGTCGATCTGCGTTGATCGCATTGGCCTCATTTAAGTCGATGCTGCAAGGCATACCGCCTACGATATAGTTTGGATGCGGATTCTTGCCCCCGAACACGGCGTGTACCTTGACGACCTCTTTCTGCCATTCCAATGCGTCCAGATAATGGACGGTAGCGATAAGGTTCTGTTCCGGCGTAAGTTTATAGTCCGGATGTCCCCAATACCCATTGGCGAATATACCAAGCTGCCCGCTGGCAACGAACTTCTTTAGTCGTTCTTGAGTGGCGGTGAAATACCCCTCGGTATTCTTTGCCCATGGAGAAAGTTGCTGGGCAAGTAAAGCGGCGGCTTTTGGATCGGCTTTTAAGAGAAGAGGTCAAGAGCCTTGTCTTCGCTGTTGGGGCCGTCTGTATTGCGTTTCCTGTAACTTGCCATATCATCGTCAGTTATTGTTTGGTGTCGGTACATACTGGTTTACCTCCTGACAACGGCATGTAATATCAACCTTGCCGTTATACCAGGACAAATCAATTTCACCTTTTGCCTCTATCTTGGTAGAAGGCTGTAACCATGCTTCTCGTTGCTTGTCAAAGCAAAAGAATCTTACCCACAAGTATTCGAAATTCTCATTTACCTTTTCTGCGCTGAAAGCTGAAAAGCTGAAGAACGGTTTGCCGTTTTTGTCAGTTCGTTCATCAACCGTTTTTCCCACTTTGCCGCGGAATGTGAGTTCACCCTGCAGGCTGTCTGTGTCGCCTGCTCCGGCTGGTACTATACTTTCTGCCGACAGGTTGAAGTACGTTTTGTCACCCCTGTGCTTCGGTACCAGTATGCCTGTTACCTTTACACGCATACCGTTTCGCAGACGCGCTGCTTCTTCCTGTGTTCCGTCCATGCTGACGCTGATTTCCACTGCTCCGCCCTGGCCGTCCTTTCCCTGAATGGTGGTCTGTACGGTCATACTGACAAACTGTTTCCCTTCTTTCCCGTTTCTGAGGATGGCATCACGGCTGATTAAGCCGCATACCGTTACATTGCATTTGATCATAAAGTGTCTTGTTTATTAGTGTTACATGTCCACAGACCATGTATGTGCTGAATGCTGAATATTGATGTTGAATGCTGAAAATGGTGCTGCCTAATCAGGGGCACGTATTTTTATATAGACTATCCATACGGCGATGGCCACCTGTACGGCTACGATGACAGCCGTACCGATCCAGCTGACCAGCCTTTGGCATACCATAATATGCATTGCCAGTGCGGATAGTCCGAGTAAACATCTGCTTATTGTTATCACCACGCGTTTTGTCATGTCTGTTATGTGTTAGTCATATCTATCTTTTCATGGTTTCCGCCTGTGTCTGCTGTTGCGACATGCCTTGCTCGAAATTCCGGGAGGCGGCTTCCGAAAGAATCACGGTATTCAGCAGTCCGGTCACCCGCATCCTTTTGCTTTCTTCTGAAAGCTCGTTGCTGTTTAATACTACAGACAGTCGGCTCAACTCGGCTGATGTCAGTTCTCGGGATATTTTCAGTTCCCCGTTATCCGCTTTCAGGATGGCCTTGCCGTTTTCTTCTATGCTCAGTTCGCAAGTTTTCATGCCCGGCATCAGGGATGTCAGGTCAATCCTGCGCCTATCCATAGCAGCAGAAATTGCGGCATTCTGTTCTTCTTCACTCTTCGCATCTATCTGTGCAGCCAAAAGCATCAGAGATGTGAAAGCGGTCATAGCCATCTCTACGATGGGATCATTGCAACCCGATATACCGACACCGCTGTCCTCCGAGGACAGCAGTTTTTTCATCCAGGCATCAGGTGTCATGGTCTTGTCAGTGTTAATGTTCTCGTTATCCCTGTACTTGGCCAAGAGGTCACTTCCGTTGTACATCACCTGCTGTTTGATATTTCCTTTCTGGGCAATCTCTGCCAGATAGGCTGCCGGATCCACCTCGCGTTTCGTCCCGTCGCTGTATATGTTTGTCACTCCGAAATGCAGATGCTCGCCGGTTGTTCTGCTTCCCGTATTGCCGGAAGTACCGAGTCGTTGTCCTGCATTTACGCTGTCACCGGCTTTTACGGTAATGTCGCTCAGGTGCATGTAGGTACATTGTACCTTGTTACCGTCCGGTCTGCTGTATTCTACTGTTACCGTCTTTCCCCCGGCGGAGTTCACATTATTGTTCACCGACACTACTTTTCCGCCATTTTCCGTTGCCAGTACTGCATCACCTTTGCATCGTATATCAAGTCCTTTGTGCATCTGCTGCTTCTCCTTGTTCATCGGATCCTGGCGCATACCGAAGGCCGATGTTACAAAGAGAAACTCCTCGCGTTCCACCGGAAACGAATATTCTTCTGCCATTCCTGCTTTTTCCTCGCTGCGCAAAGGATTCTGTTCTATCCCGAATGTTTTTCCCTGTGCGGCCATTTCCTGCATGACCTGACGGTCGTATTTGTCAAGACCATTCTGTTCAATGATTTTCTGTAGTGTAGCTGCGTAGTTTCCTCCGGTTGCATATCCGGCTTTTGCTATGCTTTCTGTCCATCCTTTATAATCATCCGGCTTGAGTTTGAAACACTCGGCATAGCGGCTGTTCTCTTTCAAGAACTTGGAATGATGTTCGAATGATTCACCTACATTGTCATAGCTGCAGAATTTTTCATTAGGTTTGTCGTCCGTGTATAGACCGTAACGGCCACCCTGTGCAATCCAGTCAGGCGTAGCCTTGATCCCGAAATGGTTGTTCTCGTTCAGTGCCAGTCGGCTCTGTCCGTTACTGCTCTCCAGAATACCCTGGGCAAGTGTTACGGATGCAGGAATGCCGTAGCGGCGCATCTGCTCCATGGCATACTCTGCATACTTGTCTGCATATTCTCTGTTTTTACCAGCCATATTATTATCTCCTTAATGTTGTACGTTGCTCCACTGATTCTTCGTTTCCGTCTTTTCCGGATGCTTGGCCTGTTTCTCTGGCTGTCCCTTCGGATTGCCTCCCGTCGGACATGCTTCCAGACTGTTGCAAGGACTTGCTTCTTGCTTTCTCCATTTCCGGTGCGTCACAGATGACTACACGTTCTCCGGCCCTGATCAGCTTGGGCAGGTAGTCGTCCAGTTTGTGGTAAGGAAACTCTGCCGATTGTGCAAATCCCCGTTCACCTCCTTCCGAAAGCTTTTGTATGGTAACTCCCAGTATGCTGGCTCCCTTTTCGGCATCATCATTGTACATACGGTAAAAGTCACCTTTCCGTACCAATTGCAGGGCATCAGGATGTTTTGCCTTTATCCTGTCCCAGGATTCCCGCTGTGCAGACGTTTCATTCTGTACCGTCTTTTCAGCACTGTCTTTTGTGGTCTCGGCAGTCTGCTGTCTTTCTGCATCCTTTTCCTGTTTCTCTCCGGCATGTTCGTCCTGTGTCTGTCCCTGTTGCAGTATGTCTGCAAACAGCGTTGCGGCAAGATTGCGTTTATACTCGTTCTTGTCCTCTGCCAGCCACATGCGTTGCCACTGCTGCGGAGTCAGGCTTCTCGGCTGCATACGGTTACCGTCTATGGTAGCCGCACACTGGATACCGTCTTTCTTAGTCTTGAATACGCAGACTCTCTGTATGCGGTTCAGGTCTATGTCCCTGGTCTCTGTGTTGAACAGATCAACCTTCAGGTCTGGTTTAATCTCAGCCAGCGCATAATACTTGTGTGCCAGTTCCATGCGTACCTTGTCAATGTCATCCATTGCCTGTTTCAGCGTGGTGAAGAAACGGTTTACGTCCTCCTTGTCCGGATAAACGCTGTATCCCGGTTCGTTCTCCGGTTTCAGATACAGGGCCCAGCGGTTCTTGTCGTCCTGCACCATCTGTATCTTGTCAAAGCATTTTTCATTGGCTTGTTTTACGGCTGGAGTAACGTCCAGCGTAGAGAGTACTTCCATTGTCCAGTTCTTCAGACGGGCCAGCGATACCTGTTTTTCTGCGAAATACGCATCATCGGGTCGGTAGCCCAAGGCACCGTCCGGATTGAAGAAACGCACGTTTTCTATACCTTCCAGTCGCAAGGCACGTTCGATACGAGCCTTGTTCATGCCCGGCACCTCATTATCCACTTCCGTAGAAGCTCCTGCGGGCAGTACCACGTCGGCCTTCTTGCCCTGACGGTCTATGACAAGCACGATGTTCTTGTCTTCCTTGCTTGGGTATCTGCTGATTTCATCTGCTACAAAGTAGTGCTTCGGGAGCTGGTCGCGCAGGTCGGTTGTCTTTTGTCTGTTGCGTAAGGTGGCATATTCTATTTTTTCGCCTTTTTCCGCTTTGTGAATCACCTCAAGGGCATTGTTCACGTCACTTTCCAATGCGTCAATCAGGATAGGATTCTCCTTGAGTTCCCTGTTCCAGTAGTCCACCATCTTCCTGCTTTCTTCCGTCAGGCGTGCAGGCAGGCCAAGTTCAAGCATCTTGATTCCGGATGCTATCTCTACCACCAGCCTTTCCTGTTTCAATGCATCTTCCGAAGGTGGCATACCGTTTTTCATCACCATACCTTCGCGTGCAAGCCTCTGCTGATGTCCGGTTGCACTCACTATCTGTCTCAAAGCTTCCTGTACATAGTCATGGTAATGCTTGAACTCTCGCTGGCGGGGCATATACACCGCATCACGGTCTGTCTCATAGTGAGGCATACCGCTTCCGTCCGAACGTACAGGAACAAGATTGTCCCGCATTTTCAGCAGGAAGTCGTTGAATCGGATGTGCAGTTTGCGTTCATCGGATTCCGAATATCCATTCTCTGTAATCCCGCCGTCTGTTTTCAGTGCTATGTCATAGCCTCTTTCGTCCACATAAGGGAATGTCGTCTGATCGATGTTGAACAGTGTTCGAATCTCCCTGTTGTGAATGCCTTTGTACTGTTCCTTCATTTCCGGCTCCAGCAGGAGATAATCCCGTCGGGTGATGATGTCCTCCGGATTGTTGCGGTTCACGTAGCGGTTCCAGTTGTAGTAGAGAAACGGTACACCCTGCTCATGTTCCCTTACCGATGTACCTCGTGCCTTGGCATCAGTGTACAGGGTAAACAGATTTGTCTTGCATCCTTTGCTGTCCGAATGCAGAGCCATAAACAAGGCGTTGAACGGACTGGCCGAAACTCCTTGCGGATAGAGTCTCGGATAGTGCTTGCCGGCAGCATTGAGCCAGTGGCCGTCGGCTTCCGAAGCGCCACTCAATGCCGATGAAAGCAGTTCTATTTGCTTTTGTGCGGCATTTTTCTCTATTTGCGACTTTTCTTTCATATTTGGATGTGTTTGTGTTGTTTATTTTTTTTATAGTTCTTACTGGATACCTCTGCTTCTGGCCGCAGTTTCCTGTTGTCCGCTGTCGTAGTTTTCCGCAGCCATCTGACGCAGCCTGTCGCTTTGGGCAAGTATGGCATTGGCCAGTGTGTTCAGGGGCACCGCGCCGCTACGGTAGGCATCCGCTACTATCGGACTGATCTGTATGGTACAGGGAACACGGTCTATCGTAGCAATCAGCGTGCAGCCCTGCAATACCGGATTTACGATACGTGGATTCAATGGTTCGTCCGCATAGCGTTTGTATTGTACGTTTCCGCTTTCTCTACGTGGATATCCGTCAACTTCGCTCTGTTGGTTTGACAGTGCTTCCTTGCCGGCCTTGTTCAGCAGATTTGCACCGCCAAGTCCCATGAGCAGCATCTTCAGCAGCGGATTCCGGACAAACAGTCCTGCTACGATACTGGCTATCGGCAAAAGGTTGTCCTTCAGTCCGAGGGATTTCGTCTTGCCCGTAAAGAGCCCCAGCAGCATATCCGGCAGCATGGCTATGATATAACCCAGGTTACCGGCCACTTTTCCCATTCCGTCAAGACCGAATGAGCGCAAAAGCCCGTCCCAGCCGTTTGTATTGGTATGTTCCGCTTGTTCTTCCGTTTCTTCCCGCGTACCGACGGCAGCTTCGTCGTTTTTCACATTTTGTCCGTTATATCCGCTTGTCGGTGTTTCCGTATTTTTCATTGTCTGTTCCCTTACTTCGCTTTCCGTGTTGTCCTTCAGCATTTCCTGTTCTTTCAGATAGGCATCCTCATATCCGGGAGCTACTACCAGCGGAACATCTTTGTACTGCTCTTTGCGTTCTTTTCCCGGCATACTGTAGTTCTTCATCCATGCCGGCTTTTCATTTTCTTTCTTGCTCCAATCCATAAAACTGAAATTGATGACAGGTATTTTGTTTCTCAGCTGTCCGTTGACTTGGGCAATAAGTTTATTATCCTTGGCTGGAATCATGGTCGCTTCTTTGCGGAACATATCAAATACATTGTTCTCTTTTCCGAACACACCTTTGCTGATACATTCCTCTACGGATTGTTCCCGTGGTGTTTCTGGCACAAGACTGTCAGCTGCAGCAGTCAGTGCCACATCCACACCTACGAATCTGGCAAGCGAAGCCCACGATCCGGCACCTCCCAGCATAATGGCATCTGCCGAAGCGCCCAGTACATTTCCGGCACCTTTTTCCAGCGTACTGGGATGATAGGCTGCCTCGCTGCGTGATTCAATCTCTTCTGCCAGTGGCGAACGTCCCAGTGTCTGTGCCAGTCCCAGCAGACTCGATTGTCCGGCCTTTCGGATAATGTACTCGGCCGATGACTTGGGTATCCGGTCATTCACCAGTTTGTCCACCATCAGCCGGTCCAACCGGTAATCCAGATAGGCATATGCCAGGTCGCATCCCAGTTTTTCCGAAAGGGCATCATAACGCTCACGTCCTATTTCAGCCACTACGGTTTCGCGCCACTGCCCGGCCATACAGGCCAGGTCACGCTGGATATCATCCGAGTCCAGAATGCGTTCCTTACACATTCCTATATACTCTTCCGTAGTCTTTGAGTTCCATTCGCCCGTCAGTTTGAGTGTCTGGTACGGGTCTCCTAAAGGTTGTCCCGCAGTCGCCATCATACTGAGAATACCGCTGGCAGAGGTAGAGTATTCTTTCATTTCCTCCACCTGCTTACGGTTGAGAAAAGCCTGTGTTTCATTCATTACCGGTACCAGGTAACAGCGGAAATAACTGCCCGTGAGAGCCTCCATTTCCGCAAACCGTCTGCTATTGATTCCGTCCATATCTTGTCATTGTTTCGCTATACCATGTTTATCTGTTTGAGCAGTTGCTCCTTGGTCTGCTCGATGGCATGGTGATATACTTCCATCTGTCTTGGAAAATATTCTTCCAGCCATTTGTCCTTCTCTATGTTGTCCTGCAGGAAACGAACTGCCTGTTCACGTTCTATTTCCACCGAAGCTTCTCCTTCATCATGGTTGTTGAACCATGCCTTTGTCCACCAGCGTATGCCGAACCTGTCAGGATATACAGAAACTATTCTCGGGATGTCGAAACTCTGGATATCTATATCCAGACCCGCCAGCGGATCGATTACTCCTCCGCTGGCTACTGCTTCGTTACGGAGTTTTTTTTTAAGCCCTCATCAGTCGTACTCAGAAATATTTCGTGTCTGAATGCCAGATAGTTCAGGAAATCCCCGATAAGCAGGTTCTGTACCTTGCCGGCCAGTGGAAGGGCTCTGTGTCCGAGTCCCAGAGGATTGGCCAGGCTGGGCATTCTCTCATAGAAATACTCCTTTACGGCTCCCATGGTGAACAGATGACGCAGGCTCTGTTCCGTATGCTCCGGTAGTGTATATGCACCTGATCTCAGGTCTTCCATATAAAGGGGAAGGAAGCGGAGCATCAGTTTTTCTATTTCCTCTCTGTCATTCTCATAGTCGGTTGCTACGGTCATTCCTTCCTCGTCAAAGTCTGCCGCGCTGCCGGTTGCCTGTCTGGCTGCCCGGATGTTTCCGTACAGCATGGTCAGAAATTCTAGCGGATTCAGTTCTTCTCCCTTAAAGCGGGTTTCCAGATGCAGCAGGTCACCGCTAAGTGCCACTGTCTGTCCGGCTTTTACACGCTGCCCGAACTGGGCGAACACATTCGACAGATGTCCGTATGTCACTTCGTAGCCGCCATATCGGATGGTCTGACAGATACCGTGTACCGGATTGTTGGACATACCCGACACGATACCGTCCGCAAGGGCTGACAGCATCCGGCAGCGCACGCTGAAGTCAATTCCATGATGAAAGAACCTTTCTCCAGTTGTCGGATGTACCTGTTCGCCATATCCAAGCGACATTTCCACATCTTTTCCCTGTGCTTCCTCAAACGGCATACAGTAGCCGCTTTTCGAGTGCAGGATCATTTCTTCTGTATATTTCATATCTTGTATTGTTTTTTAGTCCTATCTTCTCATGCCCCCCGGTCGCACTTGCTCTTCTTCCTGAGTGATCTCTGCCTGTTTCCTTGTTGCATTTTCCGGTGAGGCGGTACGGAAAACACCGGCATTGTTACCGATAAGCATCATTCCCAGCAGTGCACCGGCAATTTTGCCGAGCCATCCGAAACGGCCGAATACAAGGAATGCGGCCGCTACCAACCCTGCGATACTCAGGCCTGATACATTTCCGCGTCCCAGATTGCCGAAAAAGTTTCCTATCATCGTTCCAAGTCCTCCGTTTGTCGTTTCTTTCAGGAAGTTTGATACTCCGTCCAGTTTTCCGTCAAGTCCGGATACAGCTTCTGTCACTGTATCCATTGCTGCTCCGGCTTTCTCCTTCAGGGCTTTCATCTCCTCGGTCGTTCCAGCAAGGGTATCTGTAGCATTTTTGCCAACTACAGCTTCGCTCACAATTCTTGCTACACTTTTGTCCGATGTTAGCTTTTCCCAGCCTACATAACCTACAGCGCCTGTTACCGTAGCTGTTTTGATTGCATGGCCGGCCGTGCGCAGTGTTCTTGTAGGGTGCAATATTGCGCTTCCGGCTGTTTTCCCAGTCTCGGCAGCAGCTGTTCCTACACCTTTGGCTGCCTTACCGCCGTATTTTAATAAAGTGCTCCAAAATCCCATTCTTTTCGTATATTAAGGTCTTACATTCTTTCCAGCCTGTTTCCACCGTCTTTTTGCCGCTTCCACAATGTCCCGCTTGTCTGCTACCGGCCGTGCGCCTTCGTCTATCTCCAGCCAGATGTCACCAAGCGTTGTGTACTTCACGGCTTTCGTGAGCCGTTGCAGCTTCTGGTTCATCATCCTGAGTTTGGGACGGATGCCGAATACGATTTCCATCCGTTCCTTTTCGGTCATCTTGTTGTCGGAAATACAGACAGACCGTATGTCATTTACAATTTCCACACTGTTCAGTATAAGTTCCCTGTATATGGCATTCCGTCTGGCTGATAGGGCCACGGCTACGGCGTTCGGAGAGTTCCGTGCCAATTGCCGGCTGAAATCACCCATATTGTCCGTCAGTTTGGATACCTCGTGGTAGAATCCGTATGTCTGTGCCGCATAGCTGACTATCGAGCGGAACGAGTCCAGATAGTTGTTGAACTCACGCTGTAGATTGGTCGTAGCTTCCACTTCTTCCTTGGTCCAGATATGTCCGGTTGTCTGCATCAGCATAACCTTCTCCTGGTTCTTCAGTTCCTTTTCTGCTTTCTCTGTGTACAGCAGTATCATACCGGCAAGTACCGGGTCATTCTGCGCCCGGACTTTTGACAGTCCAGTACACAGCAGAAGTGCCATTATTAATATTATCCTGTCCATCTTGCCTTGTTTTATCGTGTCATGGCAGCAGCCCTTCTCCAGCGCGACATGGCTGTCCGGGCCACTTCTCCGTTATTCCGTTCTATCATTCCTGCCGTCACGCTGTTCCACACGTCATTCAGTGTATAATAGCGTACACTCAGATAGAGCAGATGCAGCTTTCGGCTGAAAGCCGACAGCTTGTCGTTCAGTGCCCACAGTGTCTTGCTGCGCTCTGCTCCGGTCAGCATGTTTTCTGTTCCCCCCTTGGCCACAGCATCGTTCAGCAGCGTAAACACCGACACCAGTTCGGTTGCTGTCTCTATATACAGGTTGTTCATGCTCATTCCGGCTACGATTCCCTGCGGATTGTCACGAACGGCCTTGCCAAGTTTTCCCAGAGTAAGAAATATCCGCACGCCGTCGTTGTACAGATGGGTACAGGCTTTCAGCGACGATGCATAGCCGTTTACGGTTTTCAGATAGCTGTTGTACTGTTTCTCCCACTGATGGATGCGGTTGAACTCTGCCGCTATCGTATTCTGTAGCAGTGCCGTCTGTGTCTGCCCCTTAATCTGCTTTTCTATCTGTCCGTTTATCAGGTCATTGCCCTCGGCCAGTGCCATCCATTCCAGAGGATTCGAAGCAGCTACCTGTGCATGGAGCGCCTGTGGAACTATAATGGCAAGTGCCATCAGTATGCTAATGATTGGTAATCTCATATATTCCCTTTTTTCGTTTATTGTATTCCACACGTTCGCGTATCAGAGTCACGATTCTGTCACTGCGTTTCATTCCCAGCAGGTCAAGCCGTGGCGTGTTCCGGTCCATCGAGAGGATGCTTACCGTTTTCAGTCCGCATATCTGTTGTAGGATACTCTGTTTCTCCTGGAAGTCCACGATGCGGTACAGTTCCATATAATCCACCTTTCTTAGCAGAATACCGCGCTCACATACAAGCTGTTCGGCTGTGATGTCATAACGTATTCTGCGCAGATAGATGTACCGGTAAAGCAGTACAAGAAGTGCAAGTGCAGATATTGTGGTCGCCATGCTTACGAGAGGCATGTTTTCCATACCTCCGTATATCAGTCCAGCAACACAGACCGACATCAGTGGCAGTTCATTGATGACAAACTGCACCGGATGCGGCCGGAAGTTGATGATATTGTAATGTGTCATTTGCATAGGCTGGCTCTGTTTATCGGTGAAACCGTGGTTGGTTGTTTTCTTTTATCTCTGATAAGGAATCGGATATCTCGTTTTCCAGGCGAGATAGTTCTTCCCGTATTTTGTACATCTCCTGGAAACCTTTTTCAGGCATACCCTGATCTTGGGTTTCAAAGGAGAATATGATTTTGTCCGCACACTCAATTCTTTGTCTTACCGCCTTATAATCCGCTTCGTCATACGTCCCGGTACGGATATGTTCAGGATTGACTTCCGGCAATGCAGCCAGAGCACGGTTTAGAGTGGCTTTCCCGCTGATTTCCAAAGTTTCTTCGCTTTTTTCTTCCACAGGCGTTCTTTTATTGAGAAGTTGGTCATTCCAGTCCTTGTATCCTTCTGCTGCCGGTTCATACAGAATCTTTCCGGTGGCAATCGGTTCCGTCGACTCAAGTCTTCTTATTGCTTCACTTATATTTGCCAGGTCCTCTCTTCGCTTTTCAAGTTCCTCGTAGCTTGCCTTACCTTCTTCGAGGTCACATTTATAATCATCCATGCGTGTAGCATATACTCCACCCAAATATTCTTCTCCGATTTTTTCCATATAGAACTTTACCGCACTTTCCGAATACGATTTTATCAATTTGATGTTCAATGTCTCGGCAATCTTATCGAAATCATACGGTTCCAGTTTTATTTCATGATGATGGTTCCCTTTTCCTGTTTCCTGTATGACAAGCAAATCCGCTTCCGGTGTGCAACTGGTAAACTCCCTGCCGTCATGTACGAGGGCAAAGGTTATTGCATAGATTCTTCCTGCACGGTCACGGTCAAAGCAGAGATGGTGCGAAGCCTGTGGTGCTGCCTCAATCATTCCTTTAAACTGCTGTCGGCTCGGTGAGCCTCCGGTAGATACAAACACGGCATTTCTCAAATCCTTGTTTGTTTTCTGGTGAAGCTGGTAGTAGGCCATTGCGTCGTAAGCGCTTTCAAACCAGTAAATATCTTTTGCTTCTGCAGGTTTGGTATGGGCCGGACTGGCAGCCCAGAGTCCTTCGTTCGAATTGCTTCCTTCTGCCTTTCCCTTGTAGCTTCCGCTTCCATCCATGCGTGGACGGCCTCTTTCTTCTAATCCCACAGTTTTGTCCGGTTCTTTCGGCTGGATTAGCGGAAAAGAAAGATTGGTATAGGCTGCCCCGTCTTCACGATGGCTGGTGGAGAGAAAGAAGTACCTGTGGAATGCATATTGTGTATATAAATCTATCCCGCGATTCTTAAAGTAGGGATAGAATCTTTTCTGGGTTTCCCGGTCTTGCGGGTTGAATTTATGAAGTTCGTAATTATCGATGTTAAAAGGTTTGATATCACGTTTGGGTTGTATAATTCTGGTGCTGCGTTCCTCTATAGGATGGTTAAGCAAACGGCAACATACAAGGTTTACAAGCCTGTCTGGTGAAACTCCGGCTCTGTATTCCGCAAAAAGGTGCGGATGCTCCTTGATAAAGGAGATGATGTTGTATAGTTTCTGTTGTGGGGGTTGGAAGCAACACTGTCCGTTGGCCGTTACAATGAACTTGTCACCACGAATACGTCGCCCTTCGCTGTCCGTGCGGACATACGAAGGGTAGCGCAGGCCGTCCCGCCTGTTCAGACGGTAGCCCGCATCGATCAGCACATCTTGAATATTCAGTCTGCGCAGATAGTCGTCGTATGTAAGGTCTCCGTTTCTCATATTTTACCTTCCTAATCTCATGTCTGTAATTTCCCGGTTCATTTCTGCTTCGAAATAACGTATTGCCACATCCCTTGGAGTGTCAACTCCCGGTTTGTAATAGGGCCTCGGGCCGCAGTAATGCTCGGTGTACACTTCAGGTGCATGATGGCACCGCAGGTTGTGTGCCACTTCCGAAGCTACCACCGTACCTGCCGACAATGCGGCAAGTATCTTCACTCCAAGTCCCTGTCGGGCTTCCGGACGCATTTTCATGTCCACTTCGTCAAACACTTTCGAAAACAGTTTCATTCTGTGATAGTCATCAACTGCAAGAAACTTGTCATATTGCTTCTGGCTTATCTCATGGCTCACGACCTGTCCGTTAATGACGGCACTCATTCGGAACTTTCCCTCGGTTTCAGCAGGATGTACGGCTATTTCGCCAACCTCGACCTCACGTCCGTTCCTTTCCTCTCTGTACCAGCCCATCTTTTCGTTGAGCGGTGTCAGGTCACGTCCGTCTACTGTGGCTGCAGCCTGCACATCCGTTGTCATCCGCTGCTCCTGTACTTGCTGTTCATTCAGGAAAGTGTTCTCCTGCAATTGGTTCTCCTGTTCTATTTCCTGACGTATTTCAGGATGCAGTCCGACTGTGATACGGCTGTTGCTGTTCAGCGTTTCCATGCTTACCTTGTCGGCAAAGTCCGGACTGATGATGTCGTTTATCAGGCTGATGCGTTTTTCTGTCGGATGCTCTTCTATCGAATTGGAAGTCAGTATGGCTGTCTCTTCGCCCGAAAGGTCATAGACCATGTCCACCGTCTCCCGTTCCGACTGAATAGTCATCGTTTGGGCATTCTGGTCAATGATTATTCCATGCGATGACAGGCATTCCTGCCATTTCTCGTTGGAAAAATATACCGGTGACGTTATCAGTTCCCGGTATGGTATTGCCGGCTCCGTATTTCTCGGCCGGCTTGTCATCGGAGTGATTACAGCCTGAAGGTCTTGCAGCACGTCCCGTTCTTGCTGGGGTTGAGCCTGCCTGTTTCCCTTGTAGTAGAAGCCGTAACCGCCTGATTGCAGTTCTCCGGGTTTCATTCGTCCGTCCCATCGTTCCGGCACAGCCGGTCCGCCCGGATAGAACAGGTCGCCGCCCACTCTGCGCAGATGAAAGCCCCACTGGTTGCGTGGAGTCCAACCCAGAAACGGAGGCGGCATATGCGGCCATGCAGTCCGTCCGTATTCTCCAATGCCTATCCTGTAGCCATGCAGTCCCATGGCCACGCGTCCGTTGGCATTTCGGGCATGGACAAAATTTTTGGGCAGATAAAAGTCATTGCCTACGATACTGGTAAATACATTGTAGGCTTTCTTGTTTGCTGTGTTTGTTCCCCAGTCCGTGAGTGCCAGCATCTGGCGTTCGGTGATGGCGTAGGTCAGCAGAGGTGAGTCATGTCCCTGAACGACCAGCCTGTAACCCGAACCGTCAGACACCACATGGGCCTGCATCCCGTTACGCATCAGTATCTTTTGCATTTCGGGCTGCAGATCCATTTCCCGTGGATTGGTATTTGTTCGTATCGCCATAGTCCGTTGTGTAGTCTTTTGTTAGTTGTTTTTCTATGCTTCTCCGTTTTCCATCGCAGCTTCAAGTTCAGCATCTTTATGACGGACAAACTCAGCTGCCGATTCATTTCCGATGGAAAGGCCGTTCTCTTCGCAATAGCTGCTGTATTCTTCCTGCCATTCAGCTGAATAATGGTTGACGTAATCCAGCCACCCAAATTCACCGCTTTCCATTTTTTCTACCAGAATATCTTCCGGATAATATTTCTGTTCTGACATCGCTATTCAAATATTTAATGGTGTTGACTTATTTGTGAAGGGCTGCCGCACGGTTTCTTTCTCCGCTTTTCTTCTGTTCATTCCACAGTTCTTCTGTGTACTCCTCTTCCGGTACATAGTCCAGGTTTCCGTCTTCGTCCATTATCCAGCATCCGTAGCAACCGAAGTTGTATTTATCCCATTCACGTTTGTCACGCTCTTTCCATTTCTGTCCGTCACCGGAACAGAATCGGATGCCGGTCGGAGTTGTCAGGTCGATGCCTACTGTAACCGTATCATCATCCACCAGCAGAGTAAGCGGATCTCCGTGTTGCATACTCTTGATTTCCACTGCTCCCAGACGCAGCTCTTCTGCAAGAACCTGAAGGTTGCGCCCGATGATGGGTGTGGGTACTGACATTACCTGGTTTGTACCCGGATCAATCTGCACGAAAGCCTTTCCGTGTCTGCCGTCAGCCTGTATTACATCTGCAATGATGGCTTTCCCGTCCAATAATTCTTTTTGTTGTTCCGGTTGGTATTGTTCCAGTGGCGATGATTTCAGTACCGGATAGAATACTACGTCTGTCGTTCCGTCATCCTTTCGGATACACACAAAACGTGTACGACTTTCTGCAGTCAGCCCGTTTTCATCGGTCACACGTACAGGTAGTACCGGTGAATGTCTGCCGTTGCATATTTCTTTCAATATACGCATGGGAAGGTCTTCTATCATTTCTCTGCTAAGCCCGAATTTTGACAGCACCTGATAAGGTAATTCTGTAAGTTCGAAGTAGTTCTTTTTCATATTTTAATATCATATTATAATTATACTCTGCAAATATATTATGATTCTATAATTGCGGTAAACTATCAGATATATAAAGGATTATATTATATCTTTTTTATGATTTAAGTATGATTTTATCCTTGTAATCATATTCTAATATTAAAATAATCATATTTTAATCAGATAGTTTTGCTGAAATTGGAACTGTTATTTTATCTCCATTATCTTTGCTTCATGAGAAAATTTATATTGATTGGTCTGATAGGAATTTCGATTTTTACTGAGTCTGTTTATGCACAAGCATGTCCACTTGTGATGATGAATGATTCCTATAAATCAGATATATTGATGACAACGGACAATACTGATGCTGTCGAATCGTTAGGGAATGTTGATCATGATAATATTGAAATGTCGGGAAAAGTGGACGAGGCAAGAATGTTTTGGACAGAAAGATATTTGAGTGTAAGCCTTCCGTTGAAGGCATTGAAGGTGACATCACCTTACGGTTATCGTACTGATCCCTTCACCGGAAAGAAAAGATTCCATGGAGGGCTTGATCTCCATGCCAGAAATGAGAAGGTTCTGGCTATGATGTCAGGAATAGTAGTTAAAGTCGGGCAGGATAATGCTTCTGGAAAATATGTTGTTCTGCGTCATGGAAATTATCTGGTCAGTTATTGCCATCTTTCACGGATTCTGGTGGGTAAAGGAAAACAAGTAAGCCCCGCAGAACCAGTCGGAATAACCGGTTCTACGGGGCGCAGTACGGGCGAGCATCTACACGTTACGTGCAAGCTTAACGGAAAAAGTATCGACCCGCGGATTCTTTTCCGTCACATCAAAAATATTAAGGATGAATGTGTAAGGGCTTTGAAAGACCTGTAATGGCATTTTAAGGCTTCATGCTTATGCCGCTGTTTCATCTTTTCCTCGTTTTCAGCAGGCATTTTACCTGAATATACCAGACGTGCATTCTCAGTAAAAAAAGCGGCGGAACTTCCACCGTCTTCCCATAGAAGATGGCGGCTGTTACCCGTCCGCCGTGCCGTTCTATCTCTTTCTTATACTCGGATACGCTCTGCCCGGTGGTCATCACGTCGTCCACGATGACGATGTCTTTCCCTTCTACATCGCCGGTGATGCTATAGTTCCGTTTGAGAATACGTTTTTTGCCGCCTTTCATCTTGTGCAGGCTTTCGCGTGTTCCGGTTATCACCACATCGTTCAGCCCCGAGGTCATCTGCGGGCAATGCGTGGATATGTACTCGTCCAGCCGTCTGAAGCGGCGGATGTATTTCTCACGGCTGCTGCACGGCATGAACATGACATGCAGGTTCCCCTCTTCCAGATGCAGGGCTTCCATGCAGGATTTGAAGAATCTCACTCCGTGGATTTCACCGTCCTTGAATCTGAACAACGCATGGCAGAACATCTGTTGCCTGCTGCTTAGCAGTTTCTCATGGCGCGTCGGGTAATAGTAGCCGTAGAAGGTCACTTTCATCCCCCGGAAGCTGTACGGTTTCAGCGGTTGGCGGCTCTCGTAGATGTCCGGATGCGAAAAGCAGAACATGCGGCACGCATTCCTGTTTCCGGCCAGCACGGACAGCCGGCAATACCGCTCACGCTCTTTCTCGTCCGTGGCGGCCCGTGCGGCGGCAAACGCCGCCTCGCCGGCTTTCCTCCGCCAGAATCCTATGATGTAAAATAGAATGCACACCAGCGCACATAGAAGCGTGAATACGGATTTCGCAAGCATACCTGTTTTATCGGGGGCTTTGGAATAGTTTCCTGATATCCATCGAGAGGAATTTTTCTACGCTGATGCCACCGTCGCCGACAATGAACGATGCCTGTGGTGCGAACAGTTCCCTGAATTTATCCAGACCGTCCGTCCTTTTTTCGGCATTGCTCTTTACCTCGATGGCTATCGTTATGCCTTTCTTGTGAATGACAAAGTCCACTTCATCATTTCGCTCTCTCCAGTAGAATACCTCAAACCGGTGGACGAAACCCTGACTTACAAGGTAGGCTCCGATACCGGATTCAAATATATGTCCCCATGCCCGGCGGTCAAGCAGGGCTTGTTCGAATGATATAGGGTTGTACACCGTTTTCAGTGCATTGTTGAACACCTGGAACTTCGGAATGCTGGCTTTTCTTCTGGCCGTATCAATGCTGTACTTCTGTAATCCGCATAGCAGTCCGCTCTCTTCCAGCAGGTTGATGTAACCGGCCAGTGTGGCCGTGTTGCCGGCGTCCTGAAGGGAGCCGAGCATCTTGTTCAGCGACAGCAGGTTGCCTGAGTAAGCCGCACCCAGTTCAAAAGTCTGCCGCAGCAGCGCCGGCTTGCTGATGGGAGTGTCCATCAGGATGTCTTTGTTGATGGTCGCCTCGATAATGGCGGACTGTATGTATTGCTGGAAACGGTCTTCGTCACCGATAAGTGAAGCCGCGCCGGGATAGCCTCCGTAATAGAGATATTGATCGATTGAGAAACCGAAACTGTCCCTCATTTCCGTATAGCTCCAGTGGCTCATGCGTATCTCTTCGAATCTTCCGGCAAGAGATTCCGACAGACCCTTTTCCAACAGCACGCGGCTGCTGCCCAAAAGCAGCACCTTGATGTTGCGGTCATGAAATGTGTCATCGTCCCATTCCTTTTTTACGGCCTCGCTCCAGTTGGATATCTTCTGTATTTCGTCTATCACCAGGACGGCCTCTTCCCATCCGTTGTTTTCTTTAAGGCTGCGCACTGCCTCCCAGCAGTTGGTTATCCATGCACTGTTCGTAGCCGGTACGTTGTCTGCTGAAAACAGCTGGTACGGAATGGATATATCCTTCAATACCTGTTTTACTACCGTCGATTTCCCGATTTGACGGGCACCCATCACGACCTGAATGAACTTTCTCGGTTCTTCAACTCTGTTTTTAATTATCTGATATTCAGCCCTTTTATACATAGTCTTACATTTTACGCAGTGGAGTGCGTATTTTTACGCAGTGCAAATATAATAAATTTACCAGATTATATCAATTTATTGAAGGACAATATTTTGCACTGATTTTTTATGCCTACTTTCTCGCTGTTGCACTTGTTCTACCGCAGGGGCTTGTGTACTTCACACTTTATTGATCGGCGAATGTAGGACAAAGCGCATAATCGCCAAGCGACATTGTATTCGGATGGCGGAAACAGAACCTTTCGGCCGGTTTCCTGTCCGCACTTGGTTTATTATGCGGCCTGCTTTGTCCTTTCATGCCTCAAAAAGTAGTGAATACGGCCCTGCAACCCAAAACAGGGAAATAAGAAAAACGGATTTTCAAACTATTAAAGCTAAAAGAAATGAAAGAAGAAATCAGACAGGACGGAAGGACAATACTGTCAAGTGAAGACGGATTCAGCATCCGCATGTTTTTCAACAACCTTAGCGGTAAGAATTTCTCGGGAAAGGAGTACCAGGACTATGTCAGAAACATAGCTTTCGGCGAAATGGGGTTCATACCTGGTACAATCGAACTCTATTGCGACGGGAAGAAAGTCAGGACAGGCACACTTCCCGAACTTTGAAACACAGTCAGGGCGGATATGCAGACAGCATATCCGTCTGTTTTTTGAAGCCCCGTATCACTTTTATATTCCTCCGTTGCCGGATTTTCCCGTTTTACCCGCAGGGCGGCTTCCTTTTGTACCGTCACATGTTCCGATTCATTTCCTGTTACGCCTCACATACGGTACTCCTCACCGGCATTGATTTTCTTCGCGAATTTACTGGTCGGTCCGAACCGGCAGGTACCGCTATGCTAACCGGGTACGGATTTGACGGCAGCCTTCCGCAAATCGGAGATTGGGGTATTCCGTAAAATCCGCAGCCGCTTTACCTGCTTTTGTCGTCCGCTTTCCCAGTCTTCATTGCTTGAAAACTCCAATCCCGGCATGAGAGTCCGAAGCGGCTCGAACCAAGGGAAATTAACAACTAAAAAAATACAGGTATGGACACAACAACAGCAACAATGCATCCGGCAGAAGCCTATCTCCGTAATGAACAGAACCCACCGGTCTTGTATGTCAGGATTTACGGGGAACGCAGGAAATTGTTTATCAACCGTGGCGGGGAGAACGTCATCGGTATTATTGCGAAAGGAAAACGCAAGCATGGCTACATTTTTTCAGATTGGAGCCACATCGAAAAAATCTATTATCCGTCACAGGAAAAGGTGGACGAAAAGGATATGGACAGGAAAATGATTCTCAAATACCAGAAACTCGCACGCCTTGCCACGCATACCAATGACTGGCTTCGCAAGATTGCAGCAGCATCCCTTGAGAAGTCCTTGTACGAAAACCGTATCACCACGGGGACGGCTATTGATGGAAAATGTATTCGGCTCTCCACGATTGAGAAGTATTGCGGAAGCTGGAATATGCAGAGGTTCCGCCAGGCCATGAAGAATAAGGAGAAATTCTCGACGCATCGTTTTGACTTTTGTGGTTACGACGGTACGCTCTGGTGCGAGCCGCGTGAAAACGGCGACATGGCTGCCGGATTCAGCAAGGAGTACCGGAATTGCGGCAACGGCTATTACTATCTGCTAATCAATGACGAGTTTGTGATTGGTTACGATATTGACTGATAATCCACGGACAGACCTTACCGGGGCCCGGCAGGGTCTGTTCCGGCTTCGGTCTGCCGACGGCATAGTCCCTTTTTATCGACGGCATTGCCATGCGCCGTCCCTTTTTTACCTCAGATCTTCCTTTTCTATTTTTCCATCCGCCTGTTTTCAATCCTTTTCTATCCATCCCTCTTGTAGCTACTCTTCCGTTCTCCGCCGTGCGACCTCGGGGGATTGGATTTTTCAGCAAAGGTAACCGCCGGTTTCCATTCCTGCCAATGCCGGCATTCTGCCCGTGGGGTCTCGGAAAAATCTTCCTCTCCGGCTGTCGAGCGTATTTTTCCTTACCGGCCATGGCGGATGGCCACCGCCACCTTTCAAGGCAGAAAAATAATCCCTGCGGCCGCAAACGGGCCGAAAAAAGGGAAATAAAAAATAGGTTAAATCATGGGTTACAACAAATTGACATCATTATCGGCCAACATCAAGGCCATAGAGACAGCAGTAGCTATCCACTCGCAGGGCAGGACAGCCACGCAAGAGGAAAAACAGGTATTGGCGCAGTATTCAGGTTTCGGCGGTATCAAGGATGTACTGGACTTGGGTACAGACAAGCCGCTTGACAAAGGGGTTGCCGGGCTTTTGAACCGTCTGCTGGATGCGTTAAGGACACTTGCAGGGGGTGACGAGGCAGCTTGCCGTTCGCTTGTTGAAAGCATCAAGTCATCTGTATTGACAGCGTTCTATACGCCGCAATTCCTGATTGACGCAGTGGCGGCACAAATACACAAGACATTTTCTGCCAACGGCTTGCAGATGCAAAGTTTTCTTGAACCGAGCGCAGGCATCGGCGGTTTCCTGCCTGTAGCCATGCCCGGCACACGCAGCTATGCTTTTGAGAAAGACACCATTACAGGACTTGTACTTTCGCTGCTGCATGAGGACGCAACCGCCGTAACGGCAGGGTTTGAAACGATAGGCACACAGGAGCTGGAGCATCGGAAATTCGATGTCATTGCGTCAAACATTCCTTTCGGCAACTTCCGTGTCTTCGATGCCGACCTGTGGAAAAAGGGCGGTATCTACGAACAGGCCACAAAGACCATTCACAACTATTTTTTTGTCAAGGCTATGGAACTGCTTTCTGATGGCGGTCTGCTTGCCTTTGTCACTTCAAGAGGTGTGGCCGACACGGCAGGAAATAAGTTTGTACGTGAGTATCTGGTGAACCATGCCGACCTTGTTAGCGCAGTACGTTTGCCTGACGCTCTTTTCATGCAGACAAGCGGTATCGAGGTGGGTAGCGACCTGCTCATATTCCAGAAGCATACCAATAAGGCGGCACTCTCCGCACGTGAACAGATGTTTTTGCAGGTGGGCAAAGAAATGTACGACATGAACGGAACGATGACCGAAAATGCCAACAGGCTGTTTTCCATGCCGAAGACCGTACTGGCGACCGACAGCCGTATTGTGATGAACCAGCACGGCAAATATGTACGCAAACACCAGTGGATCGGCTCTGATGCGGCCATGGCACAATACCTTTCCGCTTTGCTCAAATACGACTTTGACCGGTATTTCCGCAAAAACCTTTTCGGACAGCAGGGCGAAGCGTCCGTGCAGATGTCGCTGTTCGGGATGCAGGAGACGACCGCACTCTCTGTTAATAGAGGACGGAGAGCCTACACGGAAAAACTCGAGGACTGGATGAAAAGCGGTACATTGGTAATGTTCGAGGGGCAGATTGGTACGGTCGTGTTCCGCAAATCAAGCCACTATGCCGATGTGGCCGTGGATTTCGTTCCGGTGGACGAGGGAAAGGTCAATATGGAGCGTGCAGCCGACTATTTCCCTGTCCGTGAAGCGTATTTCATGCTTTCTGTCAGGGAAAGGGATCTGCAGACCGAACAGACGGCAATACGCGAGCGGCTGAACACGCTGTATGATGCCTTTGTAGCCAAATGGGGATTTTTCCATGAGAACGACAACAAGGAGTTTATCATGCTTGACAGCCTCGGTGTCGAGGTGTTCACTATCGAAATGCAGCTTGGCGGAGATATAGTCAAGGCCGACATCATGCGTGAGCCAGTGGCTTTCACTAAGATTGCGACTGACCGTATTCTACAGCCGTCGGAAGCGCTGGCAAGCAGCCTCAATTTCTACGGCAAGGTGGAAATGGACTATATCATGCGCTCTACCGGCCTGTCTGATGAAGATGTAATCGCAGCGTTGCAGGGCGAGATATTCTACAATCCTGTTACGGATGAATGGGAACACAAAGGCAGGTTTCTTGCCGGAAATGTGGTTGACAAGTACAAGGAACTCACATCCTGCCTTGATGACCTTTCCGGCAGGGAAAGGGATTGGACGGAAATCTCCGCAAGGGCACTGGAGAACGCAACGCCCGAAACAATTCCCTATGAAGAGCTGGATATAAACATGGGCGAGCGTTGGATTGACCCGCAGCTTTACGCCGACTTTGCGGCAGACCTTTTCGGGGTGGAAGCCGAAGTGATGTACTTTGATGTCAACGATACCTATGTAGTGCGTCTGAAAGGTTACTCCCCGGCAGCATACAACACCTATTCCGTGCGCAATTTCAACGGTGAAGACCTGTTTGTCCATGCCTTGCATGACACAGTGCCAGAGATAACCAAAGAAGTGTATCGCAACGGCGACAAGGTACGAGTGCCCGACGAGGAAGCCATTCAGGAAGCTGCCACCAAAATACAGGAAATCCGCAGCAATTTCAACCAGTGGCTCGATGCCCGTCCTCTTGAAGTCAGGGATGAACTGGTACGCACATACAACGAGCGTTTCAACTGCTATGTCCGTCCGGCCTATGACGGCTCGGCACAGACCTTTCCGCAGCTTTCCTTTGAGCAGTTCCCGTACAACGAACTCTACCCGTCGCAGAAAGACGCAATCTGGATGATTAAGCAGAACGGCGGCGGTATCTGCTGGCACGAAGTAGGCACAGGCAAAACCATGATTATGTGCGTCTCGGCCTATGAAATGAAGCGTCTGGGATTGGTACAGAAGCCTCTGATTATCGGCCTGAAAGCGAATGTACACGAAATTGCCGACACGTTCCGCAAGGCATACCCGAACGCAAAAGTCCTGTACCCGGGCAAGGAAGATTTCACACCGGCCAACCGCAGAGAGGTATTTTCCAAAATCAAGAACAACAACTGGGATTGCATCATCCTGACGCACGAGCAATTCTCCAAGATACCGCAGTCCGAGGAAACCATGATAGAGATATTCACAGAAGAGCTTTACGATGTGGAGCGAAGCCTTGAAGTGTTGGAACAGTCCACCATGCGCTACCGTAGCCGCAAGATGCAGAAAGGGCTGGAAGTGAGACAGGAGAACCTGAAAGCGAAGCTGTCAGAACTCCGTACAAAACTGGACGGCCGCAAGGATGATACCGTGGACTTTCATTCAATGGGTATAGACCACATCTTTGTCGATGAATGCCACATGTTCAAGAACCTAATGTTTCAGACCCGACATACACGTGTCGCAGGTATCGGCAATACAAAAGGCTCGCAAAGGGCGATGAACCTGCTGTTTGCCATTCGTGACATCCAGCACCGAACAGGCCGTGACCTTGGGGCTACGTTCCTGTCCGGTACGGTGGTGGTAAATGCGCTGACAGAGCTTTATGTGATGTTCAAGTATTTGCGCCCACGTGAACTCAAGCGTCAGCAGATTAGCTGTTTCGATGCCTGGGCGGCCATATTTACCAAAAAGACAGCCGACTATGAGCTGAACGTGACAGGGGCAATCAAGCGCAAGGAGCGTTTCCGCACTTATATCAAAGTGCCGGAACTGGCGATGTTCCTGCGTGAAATCACCGACTACCGTACAGCCGACATGATACATCTTGATGTGCCGGAGAAAAATGTCCGCTTCCTCTCTCATGCGCCGACAATCGAGCAGGAAGAAATGATCGGACGCCTCGTTTCCTTTGCCGGTAGTGGGAACTGGGAAGACCTCGGGCTTGACACGATCGAGCCGAACAACCTCGACAAGGCAAAGATGCTCATTGCAACCAATGTGGCACGCAAGATGGCTCTCGACATGCGCCTTTTGGGTGAGAAGTTCAGCGATGATGCAGGTAACAAGGCTTCCATCTGCGCCCGAACCATCTATGATTATTATGTACGCTCGGCGGCCAATAAGGGTACGCAGTTTGTCTTCAGTGACCTTTCCACTTACAAGCCGAACGAGTGGAACATCTATACCGACATCAAGGAGAAGCTGGTGCGCCTCGGCATCCCGGCTGATGAAATCCAGTTTATCCAGTGTGCCACCACGGAGAGGGCAAGGAAACGCCTCTTTGAAGACATGAACAGCGGCAGGGTGCGCGTTCTCTTCGGCTCGACATCCATGCTCGGTACAGGGGTCAACGCCCAGCAGCGGGCTGTGGCGGTGCATCATCTGGAGATACCGTGGAGACCTGCCGACATGGAGCAGCGCAACGGTCGTGCGGTACGCAAGGGCAACACCGTGAAACTCTGGGGCGGTAACGTGGTGGATATTGTAATCTACGGAACGGAAAAGACGCTCGATGCCTACAAGTTCAACCTGCTTAAAAACAAGCAGATGTTCATCAACCAGATAAATAACGGCACTATCGCCGTGCGCCGCATTGACGAGGACAGCATGGATGAGGACAGCGGAATGAACTTTGCCGAGTTCGTGGCTATCCTTTCAGGAAATACCGACCTTTTGAACAAGGCCAAGCTCGACAACAAAATCATGCAGTTGGAGAAAGAACAGGCCATATTCAAGAAAGAGCGCATCCGTGCCGAGCGCAAGATTGCGGCCAACACGGAAGCTGTCGGCAAGGCAGAGCGCATCGTGGCGCAGGTCGAGCATGACATGAAGTATATCGCATCCTATAGCGGCAACAGGGAAACGCTGTTGCTCAATCTGCCGCAGGCGACCCGGGAAGAGACAGGCCGTGAACTGCACCGCATAGCCAAGACATACAGGGGCGAAGCTTACCGTACCATTGGCAGCTATATGGGGTTGAACCTGCTTGTCCGCAGCGAGTACACCCTTTCCGGTTCGTTCGACCGTAACGCTTTTTTTGTCGAGGGCGTAAGCGGACTGAAATACCGCTATGGCGTGTCGGGAGCCCTGCCGTTGGGATTTGCCGAATCGGCACGATACCCGCAGGCCGCACTTGAAAGGATGCCGTCTTTGATAGAGAAGCAGCAGAAACAGATAGCCATGCTGCAGCACGAAATACCGACCTTGCAGGAAATCACCGCCCGGAAGTGGAGCAAGGCGGAAGAACTGGAACGCTTGAAGCAGGAATGTAAGGAATTGCAGCAGCGGATTGACGAGGCACTCAAGGAAGCCGAGCGTCCGCAGTCCGAAGTTCCCGAAGAAGAAAATACTGTCAGGGCTGCCTGATCGTGATTCATTGATTTAATCTTTTGCCTGTCCGGTCGTGATGATCGGGCAGGTTTTCCTGTGTTCCGCCCTGCCGGGGCCCGTCTGACTTTTATAGGCTGGCATCTGCCTTTTTTATCCTCCTTTTCCCTTTTTATCGCCTCCCTTTATATCTGTCTTTCAATCCTTTTATATCTTTGTCCTTGCAGTCCGTCCTGACCTTCCGGCTTATTGTTCCGCGAAAGTAACGGATAACAGCTGCACCTTGCAAATCCTCACGGCCTGCGGTGGCCGACGGAAATCTTCCTTCTCGGGGAGAAGCGTATTTCTGTCGCCAGATTTGTCCGGTTGCCGTTATCACTTTCGTGATGCGGAAAAATAAATCCGGCGAAGGTCTTTAAGGACCGAAAGCAGGGAAAGAAAAAAGTAAACTTAAAAAACGATAGCATTATGGAAAATGAAATCAGAGAAAGGGAAGTGGTTGTTGACGGCAAGACTTTGACGTTGTTACGCAAGGACGGAAAATGGGTTTTTCCGTTTGTCACGTATTACCAGCATGGACTCGGAACACCACTTTGTCTGGCATTGTTGGCGTATGTAGAAGACAGTAACGAATTTGAGTCGGAAGCTGTCATCACGGTCAATCTGCCTGATGCGGAACGCAGTGCCGGGTGTCAGTTCATCGACACGAACAACAACGGGGAAGAAGTTCTCGACTGGCTCATGCTTTACGGATTATGTACTCCTACCGGCAGATACGCCGTTTCCGGTTTCTGCAAGTACCCCGAGGTGGATTTTTATCAGAGCGAACGCTTCATGAAGCAGAAAGAGCTTTGCGACAGGTATTTCAACTTTGTTGATTGACAGGCAGGAGAAGGCAGTCATACGGGACTGCCTTCATGGCCTTGCCTACCAGTGTCCTTTTATATGGATACCTTTCCTGTATTTTCTTCCTTTTATATGCGGCTTTCCCTACCCGAAATTAAGGTATGATGTCTGTGCCGCGGTCCGCCCTTCACTTCAAGGTACGGAAGGCTGTGCCCGATCAACGGCAGTCTGCTTCATACCGCTTCATGCCGGAGCTTCGACCTGTCGAAACAACCGGTATTCCGCTATATGGGCATCCTGCCTGGTTGTTGCTCCGGCACATTCCGCCTTTTGTCCGCAGCTTTCCTTTCCGGGCCGACGGCGTCGTGGGCAAACGGTGACACATTCTGCTTGTGCCGTCCGTCGTGCCTCCGTCATGTCACAGGCAGAAAGAGTCCCCTTTTTGTTTGCCCGGCAGACCGTTTTTTTACCCACCCAAGCCGTCAGTCCTTTTATCAGATGCCTATTATACAGGCCGCTGGCCAATTCCTGTTCTATTTGCGATTATTGCCTACTGTCATTCCTTGTCTGCCACCGCATAGGTTTTATCGGGTGCGAATGTAGGCTGTCGCGCCTGATTCTTCCGTTTTGAAGTGTATTTTGAAGGAAAATCTTCCTTGCCTGGCAAGAGTATTTTGCTTCAAAAAAACGTCGAATGGGCTGTACCGACATCCTTGTAATGCACCATAAAACCCCAAGGCGGTCAGGCAAAAAGGAACCGACCAGAGGGAAAATAAAAATATTATTAACAATAAAATTCAATGAATTATGGAAAAAACAGGTATGCAGTCAGTAGAAGAAATGAACATCAGTATGGTAGCATTGGCAGACATTCAGCCGAGCGGTTACAACCCACGCAAGCATTTTGACGAGGCGAGCCTTGCGGAACTGGCAGACAGCATCCGTCAGCAAGGGGTCTTGCAGCCTATAGGTGTGCGCCCGATTGATGAAAGCGGAAAATTTGAAATAGTTTTCGGAGAACGCAGATACCGTGCTTCCCTTATGGCAGAAATTACAGAAATTCCGGCGGTCATACTGAACGTGTCCGACGAGGTGGCAGAGGAAATGGCGGTAACGGAGAACCTGCAAAGAAAGGATGTTACACCCATTGAGGAAGCAAACGCATATCAGAAACTTATTGAAAGCGGTAGGCACGACATTCAGTCTTTGGCCGTGCAGTTCGGTAAGAACGAAACCTATATACGCACTCGCTTGAAGTTTACCGCCCTTATCCCCGAAATTGCGGAACTTCTGGAAAAGGACGAGCTGACAATCAGTGTAGCGAGTGAAATCTGCCGTTATGGCGAAGACATTCAGAGAGAAGTTTTCGATAAACATCTGAAAGAGGGCATCATGTATGGCAGTTGGCGAGGTATGAAAGCTACCGAAGTTGCGAAAAACATAGAACGTGACTTTACGACCGACCTTGACCGCTACAATTTTGACAAAACACTTTGTCTGTCATGTCCGCACAATACGAATAACATGACACTCTTTTGTGAGGGTGGTTGTGGAAATTGTGCAAAGCGCAGTTGTCTTGCTGAAATGAATACGGCATTCATTGTAGAAAAGTCTGTTCAGGCGTTAAGTGCCCATCCGCTACTTTCTCTTGGGTACAATCCATACTGCTATGATGCAGACGCAGTAAACCGCCTTAAAGAGTTGGGATATGAAGTCACTGAACTTTCAGGCAGATGTTACCAATACCCCGAATTGCCGGAAGAACCGCAGTCCTCTGACTATGAAACGGAAGATGCGTTCAGAGAAGCCAAGCTGGAGTACGACCAGGAAGTTAACGATTATATGGAAGAATGCAAGGAACTGGTTCGCAGAAACGAAGAGGGAGAGATAAGCCTGTACGCACAGATTGGTCAGAAAGACATTTCCATGTGCTATGTGGAAGTGGCAACACAAAGTTCAGTCAGCGTACAGACTGCAGGGCAGGAGCAGCTGTCACCAATACAAAAATTGGACAAGCAGGACAAGCGCAACAAGGAAATTGCACGTGAAAAGACCATAGAAGATACCAAGAGACGGATTTTCGAAGTTGACGTGACAGAAGCTAAATTTGGAGCAGAAGAAGACAAAATGATATATTTCTTCCTGCTTTCATCGCTTCGCAAAGAGCATTTCGCAACAGTTGGCATAGAGAATGAAGACATCCGGTATTTGTCAGACGAGAATAAACTGAATATCATAGCCAATCTTACTCCAAAGGCAAAGGCTGTTATCCGTAGGGATTATCTGATAGCCAATTTCAAGAGTAACGCATACGGAAATAATGCCGTAGCCGACCTGTTGCTTGAATTTGCACAGAAGCACATGCCCGAAGCATTGGCAGAAATCAAGGGTTCGCATGACGAGGTGTACGAAAAACGCCACCAGCGTATCGAGGAAAAGAAAGCTGTCCTGCAGGTACAGAAACAGGCAAAGCAGGAGACAGAACATTCTGAAAGTGATACTACCGAACAACAGCCTCAGTCTCAAGAGGCTGCTGCCTGACCATAATTCATAATTTGTTTCAGATACAGGACGGAGAAATCCGTCTTGTATTTTTTTGTACCGGTTTCTCCTGTTACTGCCCGAATCACTTTTTTATCTACCTGTTTTTTCTCCGGTAGCCTGTGACTACTGGAGATACCAGGTCCGGATCTGTGGCTGATGACGGAATCCGGCACGAGCAGTCTTCTGCCATCGGCCGCTCCGGGAACCTTTATAAATTCTCCATTTATACACCATCCGTCACATTTCCCCACCGCCACCCTTGTCCTTTTCTATTTCTCCTTTTTGTTGGTTGTCGAGTTTCCCTTTCGCCCTTCCTTTGTCACCGCATTGGTTTTATCAGGTGCAAATTTAGTCAGCAGCGCCTGTTCCTCTCGTTTTGAAATGGATTTCTTGATAAAATCTTCCTTGCCGAAGCAAGAGTATTTTACCAAGAAAAAACGTCGGAATAGGCTTTTACAGCAGACATTTCTCGCACCATAAAACCCGAAGCGGCTCCGGTAATAAGGAAGCCGAACTAAGGGGAAAAATAAACGAGTTTTCAAATTTAATAATAGAATCAACTATGGACAAAAACATTCAGGAATCTAAAGAATTCCGCCTTGCCAAGGATTTGGAAATGGCGGTGAACAGTTTTTCTTTCAATCCGAAACGCTTTGCAGCTGCAATTCCTACAATGCACCCCACGCTGCAACAGAGCCTGTACAAACTGATCAAGGAATGCATTAAGGTTATGGCAGATGATACCCGTTACTACGATGACCGTAATATGGCTTCGCATGAGGAAGCAAAATGCATGATGGAATACCTTAATAAATATGGACGTAATATACCTCTTAAATAATTGAATTATGAAAACAAAGGAATATTATTGGGGCGGCAATACTTATGTATGTCGTATAGTTCAAGCCAACGATGGCGAAGAACTTATTATCGCACCTACCGCTTTATTGGATGTCATCCAACCCGGTAGTTTTGAAGATGAAAATGAAGGCTTTGCCAAAAAGGAAGCCGAATATATTTATGACGAGATTTTTTTCTTCACGGATGCGGAAACTCTTGCTTTACCCGAGGAGCAGTTTATCGAAGAACTGAAGAAGGATAATCGTGAGTGGTTTGAATAATTAGTATGTAATCATTAAATACTTTAGCATTATGGATAAAGATTATGTTATGCGTATAGCTGGAACAATCCGCGAACAGCTGGTATCAATGACCGACACAGCAATCCTTATGTCATGGGGAATTCATGAATTTATGGCAACGGTATATAAGGATTTGCCTGGACTGAAGTTCCGTGTCAACGGACATCTCTTTCAGGGGTATGTCTTGATTTGTCTGAACGGTTCAGATTATTATGAAGTGTATCTTCAGAATGAGGAAGGAACCAGCTGCATTAGTGATGAAGTCTGCTTCGATGAACTGGGAGAAATTATTGATCGGCATATTGAAAGCGGTACTGATAAGGATGAATACGATAAATTCTGTTCTGCACAAGGCGTGATTCTCTTTACAGGCAAATAATTATGATAAGATTTCTTAAAGTGATAAATCATAAATCAATAAATCGGAAGTGGATATTATTCTGATTTATTGATTTATGTGACATATAGCTTTCATAATTAACCTGGTCTGTGTTTGTTTTTATATAGTTTTTCATTACGGAAATAAAAAGTAAGTTGATTTAGCCTGGCTCAAAATAAGTAGTCTATTATTCAGAGAATTATATCGCTCAAAGAAATGGCTAACACAAATTGCGACACATCGTAAGATGCGATGGTTTGAAACCACAATATACCAACAATATATCTGGAAATGTGGAAAGTCTGTAAATATAAAAGCAGGAGGTAAATCTCTGTTACAGTCGTATTACCTCCTTGTCAAATCTATTAATTATAAGCACATTATAAAGCTTTACGAATAATAAATGTTTTGTTTATATGTTTATGATATTATTGTTTATACCGAGTTGATTATTAAACAAGATATGTTGAAGTATACTTTCTCCATTAGAATAAGGGAAAGGCATAAAGCAGACTACCAATAGTAATATCAAAAATATGGCAACAATTATTACTGTACCCCATCTTATAAAGGATGGAGGTATTTCTCCTAAAAGATTACGAACTTTTTCAGAACGTAACTCTATTTCTTCAGATGATTTCTTTCTGTTAGAGCTAATCATATATATTGTACGCATTATTAGGTTCAAAATTCTATTTTATACCATTATTCAACAATTATGTTCCTAATTCAAGTTGATTCTTTACCAAATTAAAGTATGCGCCTCTCTTTTTGATGAGAGATGCATGATTGCCGGTTTCAACTATCTTTCCTCCATCAACAACAATAATTTGGTCTGCATTTTTTACTGTTGATAAACGATGTGCTACAACAACGACTGTACGCCCCTGGTAGAACTTATCCAGATTTTCTACTATTGTCTTTTCATTTTTGGCATCAAGAGCATTTGTGGCTTCATCCAAAAATATGAAATCTGGATTTTTATAAACAGCACGAGCTATAAGAATACGCTGTTTCTGCCCTTGGCTTAAACCTATACCGTCTCTGCCAATTATGGTATTATATTTTAGAGGAAGCCCCATCACATAGTCATGAATATTTGCAATTCGGGCTGCTCTTTCAAGCCTCATTACATCAACATCACCATCATCTACAGCAATGTTTCTTGCTATAGACTCAGAAAATATTACTCCATCTTGCATTACCACTCCACAATGACGTCTCCACCATTTGAGGTTATATTCGTTAATATTTCGCCCTGCTATAGTGATAGAACCGGACATAACCGGATAATAACCAAGCATAAGTTTAATTAATGTGGTTTTTCCACTACCTGATGCTCCTACTATGGCAGTCACTTTACCTTCTGGAATGTTGAATGATACACTATCAAGCGTTTTCTTCAAAGCATGGATGTCGTATTTGAAATCAATGTTTTCAATTTTAATTACCTTTTCAGCGGCAAATTGTTTAGCCTGATTCTCTGTGGATTCTTCGTTCTTACCTTCGTGAATCTCGTTGATTCGTTCAAGGGAAATCTTCACATCTTGTAAAGAGTATATGAATGACATAAACTGCTCTACTGGAGAGTTAAGTTGTCCCACGATATACTGGATGGCAAGCATGGCACCGAGTGTTATCTGACCGTTTATCACTGCAGTTGCCGCAAGAACTGTAATTAGTATATTCTTGACCTCGTTAATGAATATAGAGCCGGCTTCCTGTGTCTGTTGCAATTTAAGCGATTTCATTTGGACACCGAATAAGTCAGCTTGAGTATCTTCCCATTCCCACCGCCTGCGTTGTTCACAGTCTTGTAACTTTATCTCCTGCATTGACGTGATGAATTGGTATGTCTTGTTTTGGTTAATCGCTTGTTGCTCAAATATTTCATAATCAAGAACTTTGCGACGGCGTAAGAATGAAGAAATCCATAATCCGTAAATAATGCTTCCTATAATAAAAACACCGAATATTATCTTATTGTAAATAAACAGGACAACACCGAATATAATGAAACTTAGAAATGTGAAAACTACATTCAGAACCTGTCCCGTAAGGAAGTTTTGTACGCGCGAATGATCTTCAATACGTTGTAATAAGTCGCCCATGAGTTTTGTGTCAAAAAATGCCATCGGTAACTTTAGCAACTTGATAAAGAAATCACTTACCAAAGAAATATTTATTCGCATGGAGATATGAAGTAGCAGCCACCGGCGTATAAAATCGGTTGCAGTACGTCCAATGACAATCATCAGTTCTCCCAATAAGACAAGCCAAATGAATTTTATGTCATTATGCTTTATCCCAATGTCAACGATTGCCTGGGTTAAAAAAGGCATGATGAGCTGAAGCAAACACCCCAGTAACAGGCCTAAAATTATTTGGATGAAATATTTTCTATATTGTAATATATAGCCTAACAAAAAGTTGAATGAACGTTTCTTGACTTGTTCATCCAAGGTATTTGCTTTAAAAAAAGTTTCTGCGGGTTCAAGAAACATTACTATACCTTTTTCTTCTCCATTTGAAACAGAGCTAATCCAATGTTTCTTGAATTCTTTAATTGAATAACATAATAATCCTTTACCGGGATCTGCGATATAAAACTTTTTTTGTTTCTTTACTTTATACAAAACAATAAAATGGTTTTGATTCCAATGTAATATACATGGCTGAGATATGTTGGCTAATTGTTCTATTGAAGCTTTTCCATAGATAGAATGAAAGCCTAATTTTTCAGCCGCTGATTTTATTGCGAGTAACGAAACTCCCTCAGTTGAAACACCGCATATTTTAGAAAGTGTTTCAATGCTATAGGCTTTTTTGTAATATTTGCAAATCATAGCCAAACAGGCAACTCCGCATTGCATCGCATCTAGTTGTTTAACAAAATGAAATCTCACGTTAAATTATTTTGCAGTATTAATATTTATTAGTCCAGAATCTTTGTCTGAATTACTGATTCGCTTTCCTGCATGACCACGGGATTTGCCTTTGGAGAAATAATAGGTGAACTTCAGAGATACAAGATTTTTGAAATTGTTCCATCTGGTTTCTTCCGCGTAGCTGAATCCTTTTATGTCTGCATAGATTTTTGATGGATACGGATTGTAAATATATTCCATTCCCACTGACATGGACTTGAATTTGTAAAGCACTGAAGCACTCATATTGAATCCCATACGAGTATATATATCACCATCGACCAATGTCATAGGAATGTTGCCGTTCCATATAATCTGCCAGTTTTTGGGCAGGAACTGAATACTGATACCTGCATTATGTAGGTTATGGTTTACTATTTGATTATATGTCTTGTATGTTGAGTATTCATAGTTATAGAATGGCTGGATGACAAACCAATTGACGGGCTTGTAGTTTAACGACAAAGATGCTCCTATGCTGTGAATATCATCAATATTTGCTACCTTGAGAATAATATCGTCACCGTCGGTAAACAATACCGGCATATTCTTATTCGGATAATACGAATAGGTTACTGATGGGGTGATATAAAATTTCCCATCGTCAGAAGCATATTGGTAATTAAGGTTTGTGTAATAGTAATAATATGGTTTAAGTGTCGTATTTCCTTGTGAATAGAAATGTTCATCAATTGTAAAAATACTATTGGTCAAATCTCCGACATTAGGAACAGATGAGTTAATGGAGGCAGTAAGCCTCATTGCTGAGTGTTTGTTATATTGAACATTCAAGACCAATGAGGGACGGAATACCAAATAATTGAAATTATCGTTTGTCGCAGTCTTATAATGATTGTTTTCCAATCCAAGACCAATGTTATATGAAAATTTGCCTATAGCATTACTATAATCGGTATATACATATTCTTTATGTGTGTCAATTGTTGTGTTTTCAGTTAGATTGTATTTTTGATCCAGATTTTTATATTGGTAATAGGCTCCCAAATTAAAATCACCGTTCCATAATTTATCGCTATACAGAACTTCCGCTATTAAAGAATAGGATTTGTTGTCTATATGGTTCTCAAAAGAGTATCCGCCTTCGTTGCTTGCCAAAATATTATCCGAGTTTGAATGATAGTAAGTGTTCAATACATTTACGGATAAATTTCTGTTCTGATTGAACATATACATGTAGTAGAGGTCGGCAGAAACAGATGAATAGTCGCTTTGGAGACTACGGCTGTTGGTTGTAGAATTATCGTTTTGCCCCACCAGCTCTTGTTTGTATTCTTGTTTGCCGGGTGATTTGCGGTATTCAACTTTGGCATTGAAAAGATTCTTGCCTTGGTAACGCTGATAGGCGAGCTGACCAATATGATATTGCCCGTTATAGCTACCAGGTAGTCCTCTATATTCATTTGTTTTTCCTGCATACGAATAGGTATTGTTCATCCTATTGTCGTTCAGTGCACGATAGTCTATGAAATACGCTGCCGTAACCATATTCAAAGAGTCCACATATGCCATTGAGAGCATATTTGTACCATATCCCGTTGTTATTCCATTCTTTGTGTCAAGATATAGACTATATAGTTTATCGACTTTTTTCTTTGTTTTCACATCAATGACGGCACCAATGTTTTCATGTGCATACCTTGCAGGAGGATTGCTGTAATATTGAATATTCTTGATTTCATCAGCTTTGAGCATTTTCAGTTCACGTGAAGAACGTCTCATGCCATCTATCAGCACAAGAATACTTTTATTGTCTACTGTCACCAGAGCATCACTACTGATGTCTGTCTTGAATTGCGGCAGGCTACTGATAGCATCCAGAGCATTGTTGCCTACTTTCTTGGCAGTTTCGCTCAGTGTCAATTGATTTTTGTTTCCGAAAGTATTCAGGATTTGCGGAGTAATAACCACTTCGTCAAGAAGCATTGCATCTTCGTTAAGCATTATATTTCCCAAATTACCGGATTTACAGATTTGGCTTTTCTTCTCATATCCAATAAATGATAATTTCAGGATATATTCTTTATCCTCTTGCGCTTCCAATTCAAAACGTCCTTCCAAATCACTGGCTGTTCCGGCAATTTGCATGGAATCGGGAAGATTCAAAAGTACACAACTTACTCCCGCAATAGGCTCTTGGTCGGTATCTATGATTTTACCGTATATACGAATTTGCGCATTTATAGTTTGACCACAACTAAGCAACATAGCTATCCAAAGGATGAATCTGAGATTTCTCATCGTTCTTAATATTAAAGTGTATAATCCTTACATATTGTTTTAATTAATCAATATTATACTGTAAAATTAGATATTATTTGTCAGTTTTGCACATAGAAGTAATATAATTTACTAAAGCATCCTCTATCTTTATGTCCATTCCATTAAATTTACAATATGATATGGTACCATAATCGCGTGGACAAATTCCCATACAAATTGGTAAATATCTGCAGATAAGACATTCTGCATTTTCAAAAGACTTAGCTTTGTATTTTTCAATGAAAGTACTATCCCACGTTATTGAACCATTATCGTTTATAGTTCCATGAGTTTGTTTGTCATACAAATCATTACATGCAGTGCATTTAACTACATCACCATTGTAGTTAATGGCATTATAGTATTTCCTGTTTGCATAACAAGGAACAAAGTCCCAGATAAAATCTAATCTGTTGACTTTATACCCAGACGTCTCAAACAAGTTCAATAATGTACTAACACTATTATATCGTTCCTTTTTGACTGTTTCTTGCCAAACTTTCTTAGGATTGATTTGAATTCTGTGCCTATTTGAAGGAGAAATTATCTTATTCACATCATCTACTATTTGATAGTTGAGATTTTCTTCAGTATAATTTATTCTTAAGAGAATCTGTATATCTTTCGAATTATTGAGAATATTCTCAATATTGCCTAAAACATGTTCGAATGTAGATGCACAATTATGTTGGAATTTCACTTTATCGTGGTCTTGTTTTGGACCATCCAGTGTTATTTGAAATCTAGTAAATCCTAATTTTATAATGTCATTAACTTTCTCCGGAAAAAGAAAATATCCATTAGTGGTTGCACTTGTTGAATATGGGATATCATTCTCGGTACAAATATGTTTGGCATATTCACATATAGGTTTAATAATTTGATTGAAGTACATAAATGGTTCCCCACCAAACCATTCTAATTGCAAAGAGGTAATTTTTTCTACATTGACCATATGATTAATGTGTGTTTTCACAGACTCAATAGTCTCAGGTGACATTCGTGACGGGATATGATCTTGTATGCAATACCAACATTTATAATTACAGTTTAATGTAGGAAGGATTGTTAACATATAATCTTTCCTATTGATTCGCTCTTCATTTCTTCTTCTGATAATATCCAATTCGTCTGTCTCATCAGGGATGAGAAATCCACCGGATGTAAGTTTATCTATAAGTATATCTGGCAAAAACGCTATTTTATTCGAGATATTGATCATTGTCTCAATTTTGCGACTTAAATCAATAGGTAAGCTAAAATATTTATGCTCTATTCCATTATACCAATAAGCGATATCTGTTCGCTCAATTATGTAATTATATTTACTCGCCTTCATACTATTGTTTTTACAAGAGGGTGTTGCCAAACTTTGATTTTTCAGACATTCGTTTTATAAATGGGTGATAATCTATCAGAAAATTTTATAGCAATGGTAATTCTGAAACTCAGCAACACCCTCGGATGTTCAGCAATCTCGGTTATCTAATAATTGTTGGAATTGTAGGAACTGTAGGCTTTGGGGTCACGATAACAATATCGCAAGCACAACCTGTTGTATTGTTTGAACAACCGTTCTGGGTAACTGCAAGTTCAGCTATTCCACCTTTAACATTAAGTGCTTCTAACACCGACATTTCTTCAATTGAGAATAATTTCAAATCTTTCATATTGATTATCATTATGTTAATACCTACTCGTTTCGCTTTTCGGATTCCGCGCTTTTTATTCAGTTTGGTCTGTGGGATTATTGTCGACTTTAATCTTTCATATTTTGATGATTACACATCGATTTTTCCTTCTGCGTACCATCCATCTCCTTGTATTTGGATAATGTAGATACCAGAGTTTAAAACTATAAAATCAGTATTCAATGTTGAGGAGTAAGCTTCAAGAGCACCGTTCGCTTTATAAAGAAACACTTCAGCTTCTATTGGCTTGTCCCCAATTACTTCTATTTTATGTTCATCTGAATCATAAATAACTTCAATTAATAAAAACATAGAAGAACGATTAACTTCCGAATTTTTTTCGGGATTACTTTTAAGATGGAATTCCATGAGAACTCCGCGTTGTTCTGCAAAAGCAGTATGTGCCATCGCTAATAGTAACCCAGCTAAGATTATCAACTTTTTCATTTTTATTCATTAGTGTCCCGTTAAAATGGGACGAGTTAAACAATTAATCAAAAAGCCCCGG
>OGHU01000198.1_pt1 | contig 40655 bp, 33 predicted proteins | sample 1571521 | NCBI WGS metagenome assembly OGHU01 (sample SAMEA2581963, study PRJEB24529) | metagenome | biome: Human gut stool | place: China | collected 2011 | reverse complement strand
CGGCAAAGAACGGTGCAGCGATGTTCTTCGGCAAGCAACCTGAACGAAAGTTTCCACATGCTACCACAAGGTGTGTTCTTTTCAAGGGAACGAATAAAGTCTATATTATAGATGATAAAACATTCGGAGGTTCATTGTACCAGCAATATCTACAGGCTATAGCTTGGTTGAAAAGTAAACTGCAAGTAGCCTATAAAATAGAGGGAACAGGACCAAGAGAAGAAATTTGGGAAATACCTCTGACCGTATTTAAAGAAGCCATTATAAACGCTCTGTCACATCGTGATTACTATGAACAAGGTGCAAGCATTATGATAGAAATGTTTGACGACCGGGTAGAGATTTCCAATCCCGGAGGACTTCTGCCTGTTGTGGCTAAAGATTTCGGGCATAAAAGCATGACACGTAATCCGTTAATTTTCAGTTTATTTACCCGTATGCACTTAGTAGAAAGAGTTGCATCCGGTATTCCTCGTATGCAGGAAGCCATGAGGGAAGCAAATCTGCCTGAACCAGAATTCCATACAGAGGGGATGTTTACAGCAGTATTCAAACGCCAAATCTCTAACTCTGCCAACTATGACACAGTAAATGGCATAGTAAATGACATAGTAAATGATACTATAAACGAGAATGAACAAGCTATTCTCAATCTATTGGTAACTACTCCCGGCTTAAATGCTTCTGAAATCAGTAAGCATATCAACAAGAGTTTAAGAACGACTATGCGATATATCAAGGTTTTACAAGATAAAAACTTGATAGAGTTTAGAGGTGCGCCTAAAACTGGAGGATATTTTTTGAAAAACGAAACGTATGAGATATAAGAATAACGATTTAAAGAAAGGAGCTAAATTTGCTTTATTCGTATCTTCATATTTACCATTATTTATATTGGTAATACTCAGGCAACTTTCGGATAACTATAATTATCTCCATTGGGGTGGAATATCAATAAATAGTATTAAAATATTTCTATCTTTCTTTGGCTTATCAAGTGTACTAACTTTGGTCTCTATATTGGGAATTATCGGATTGCATAATACATTGAAAAATATTGAAGATATATCAGAAAATGGATTTAATGCGCAAATTATTGATATTAAGAATAAAAATAGTGAATCTATCGGATATATAGCAACTTATATAATTCCTTTTCTATTTCAAAGCCTTAATGGGTGGTATGAAGGGATTTCTATCTTATTTTTAATGGGTATTATATATAGGATATATATAAATTCATCAATGATATTAATAAATCCAATTCTTAGTTGTAAATATTCTATTTATGATATTGAGTATTCTAAGAACAAAAAAATAAAAAACGGATTTATCATATCAAAAAATAATTCGTTACAGGATGAAGATAAAATAAAATTATATGAAATAGGAAACAAGCTGTTTTTCGCAATAAACAAAGAATAAATATGATATTAGAAGATTTACTTGATAGATTGGAGGATATAGAGGTTAGTGATACATATCTCTATTTTATAACGCGAGTTTTAAAACATAATCAGAAAAAAAATAGCAAAGTTCTGGATAAATATCTTTTTAAAGTATATCAAGTTGATATAAATGATGAAATCCGTAATCATTTATATTCCTTGACGCAAGAACAATTATCGTATCTCATTAATAAAAAAACTGAGGTACATGAATATGATGTTATTGCAGATGATACGCAACATTTGTTCACTTATTCTATGACAAATAAAGTAATGTCATTTGCAGATGTTGTTAATAACCAATTAAAAGCAATTCCACCTAAAATCACAAGTCTTGAAGAAATAATTGAAAATGAAGAACTATGGGCTTATTGTGTAGGATTTCAAAACCAAGACGAAGATAATATTTTCACATTTCGGAAAATTCTTGCAGGAAAAGTCGCTATTGATGAAAAAGACAGTAACAATCGGAAATGGATTCCTAAGGCACTAAGAACTGTCTTCAATACCAAAAGCCAAAAATTAGAGTTGATACAAGGAGAAACCGTCAATCTTGACAAACAAGTAGATTGTTTATATTATAATGATATTTTCTATATTGCTAAGAAAACTCAATTTGAACAGATAGTTGGATTGGAAGAGGAATATAAAAAGCAAGCAAAAGAAGTTTTAACTCAACTTGAAGAAACTAAGATGATTACAGGTTTAGAGATTATCAACCAACAAATTGAATCTAATCCATCAATCCATAAAAAACTGGTTCGACTTACCAAAATCGGGAATTACAAAGGAATTGACACCAAAGCCATAAACAAAATGCAACGGATTTGCAAGAAATATGGTAATCAATTGAATGTTAAAGATGGAAAACTCCATATAGAATCAGAAAATGATATAGATTTAACATTAAAGATGTTAGCAGACTACTATAAAAAAGGAGAAGTTTCCGGAAAAGCATATGGGACATATGCTGGAAAAGAAATAAAAGAAGTAAAACCTATAGAAAAATAACAATTATCTTCTATCTTTGTATTCAGAAATCGAACCTGAAACACAAAATTGTGTTGAACGGTGCAAAGTTGTGAAAACCTTATTCAAGGGACTAACATCATAATAAAGATATAACTTATTGAGAAATAGTGCTATACAAACCGACTTTCGGTTGCTGGTGGCACCACTTGAAAGAAAAGCAAAAAGCAGTAAAATCCTGATTTCCAAACGGAATCAGGATTTTTTGTTTCTTGGAGGAATGCAAAAAGCGGCAGAATATTACCGTTGCTGGTGTTCCAAAAGGTGGAGCAAAATAGGTGGAGTACATATCTCCACCGAATAAGGTTACTTCTCTCTGATTTGCAACATTTTGCGTATCAAGAAAGCGTGCATGGTTTCCTACTTTTGTACAACGAAAAACTGTAGGAACATGAAAAGAGACTCATTCAATGTGCTTTTCTTTATTAAGAAAGCCAAGCTGCTGAAAAACGGAGAAGCCTCCGTGTGTATGCGCATCACTGTGAACGGTGCGCGAGTGGAAAACAATATCCGCAAGAGCATTGAGCCTGCCTTGTGGAATCAAGCGAAGGAGTGCGCCAAAGGGAAAAGCCGCAAATCCTGCGACTTGAATGCCTATATTGAGGACGCAAGAATCAAACTCCATCAGACTTTCAATGAACTGGAGGAACAAGGACAGTTCATCACCGCCCGCCTGTTGCAAGAAAAGTTCTTCGGGCAAGACCAAGTGCCTGAGGTTGTCCGCACTCTCATTCAAACCATCCAAGAACATAACGACCAATGCCGTGAACTTGTCGGCAAGGACTATGCTTTGATTACCGTTCGCCGTTACGAGAGTTGCAAGCGTTATCTTGCAGAACTTATCAAACAGAAATATGGCAAGGAGGATTTACCATTGTCGGAAGTCAATGGCGAACAGGTACGTGCTTTTGAGTTCTACCTCAAAACAGAGAAGGAATGCCAGCAGAATACGGTTATCCGCTACATGAAGTGCTTGAAGAAGATAACCAACCTTGCGCTTGCCAACGAGTGGATTTCCAAAGACCCATTCATCGGTATCAAGTTTCATGAGAAAGAAGTTATCCGTGAGTTCTTGACAATGGACGAACTACTCACCATCTATCACAAGGAGTTTCCGTTGGAACGTATCACCATTGTCCGTGATGTCTTTATCTTTGCAGCGTTCACTGGATTAGCCTTCATAGACGTGCAACAACTGGCACCGGAACATATTGTAGAAGACTCCAATGGCAACCTATGGATTCGCAAGCCTCGGCAAAAGACGAAGAACATGTGCAACATCCCCTTGCTTGATATTCCGTTGGAGATTCTCCGCAAATATGCAAAGCATCCGGCTTGCCAAAAGAAAAACTGTTTGCTTCCTGTGCCTTGTAATCAGAAAATGAACAGCTACCTAAAAGAAATTGCAGACTTGTGTCTGATAAACAATACCTTGACCACACATGTGGCACGACACTCGTATGCGACCTCCGTCTGCCTCGCCAACGGTGTGAGCATTGAGAACGTGGCGAAAATGCTCGGTCATTCCAACATCAAAATGACACAGCACTATGCCCGTGTACTCGATTCTTCTATTCTGAGAGATATGAATAATGTAAAGAACGTGATGTCAAAAGCAATGCAATAGGTATGGAAAGGGGAATAATAACAATCAGTAAAACAGGTGCGGTCACTATGCCGACTGCACCTGTATGGATGACAAAGTTTGAGATTGCCGACTTACTCGGAGTGTTCTCATATGATATTCGCAAGGCGATTCATTCCATCTACAAGAACAGGGAACTGGATGAAGTTGAAACGAGAAAATACATCAAACAGCCGGACGGCATCAGTTATGATGTCTATAACCTTGAAATGATTATAGCCGTTGCATTCAGGGTATGCAGTAAAGGAAGTACATTGTTCAGACGGTTTGTAATAAATGAAATCAGCACCACCAAAAGAGAAACACCAACTACCTTGTTTGTTTCTTATGGCAGAGGTAACAACCTATGGTATAGTTGAAGCCCATTCCGCCAACTCCTTGTTCCCAATGCACGGATGCAAAGGTAGCGTATGGCTATGATGGCAGAGACAAGGTCGGGCGGTGATGCCGTTTCGGGAAAAATCTTCCCCAAACAAGTTTGAGCGATTCGGACCGAAAACCTTGCCACTGCCTGCCATACGCTTGAAAGGTGTCTGGCAACGGGAACAAGCGACTGACGGAAACATCAGATTACAGCTTGTCGGTAGGCGGAGCGGTAGCCGTCATTCAGCATCCTTTCGATGTCGGATTCACGGTAGAGGATTTTACCACCCAACTGGATATAGGCGATACGCCCTTCGTTTCGGTAGTCCTGAAGAGTCCGGCGGCTCACTTTCAGACGTGCCGACACCTCCTTGTCGGTGAAGAAACGCTCACCGCCCAATGCCGGGCGGTAATTGGCGGTCAGATGCTCTACGTTATCCAGCAGTCGGTCAAGACTGCCCATGAAGTGGATTATCCACTCGTTGTCTTTGTTAATCAGTTCGTTCATATTACTCTGGATTTAGTAGGATTATGTCATTACTTTATTCAGTTGTCAGATTGTTTTACCTTTGAACTTTGCTTCCTTTCTCCTATCCTCAATGACAGAAACGATGCGCTCTACATCTTCGGGGCGATAGTAGGTCTTGTGATTGATTTGGCTGTATGCCAATGTTCCATTATCTCGGAGCGTTTGCAACGTGCGTGGACTGATGTTGAGCATCCGACACACGTCTTGATTGTCCATCCACTCACTCATTGTCTTTTCTCCATGCCGCTGGCAGATAGCCTCCATGCGGCTGACAAAATGGTCAAACCTTGCGACCACCGCCTCAAATGTTCTTTTTTCGATTGCTACTATTTCCATATACTTTATACTTTCATTTATTGTTTTACTTTTTCTTTTGCTGCAAAGGAATACATAAAACACTACCTGACAATGGATTTCCCAAAAGTGGCAGCGTGTTGCGCCGATATGGTAGCGTTTGTCCGGGTTGCCGCTTGTCGATTCCCTGTGAACAGGTCTATGCACCATAATTTCTACGCACCTTTGGACTGTTATTATTCCTTTTGCTGCAAAGAAATAGAGAATCAGTTGCCCGACAATGGATATTATTATTACTGGTAGCATGTGGCACAGGGTGGTAGAGGTTGCACAGATTGGAGCAAGCGATTTCCTCTTAATTCAGAAAATTAGGAATGTGGTAAGAGTGCAAATAAGGGCTTAATTCAAACCTGCCCCCAATCGTTCCATTGTCCTTTCAGTTATTCACATGCGGCAAATCGGTGAAGTCCGCACCACTGTTTCCATCATCATATAGCAAAGCCGCACAAAATTGTCTAAGAGAATCCAAGAGTTTGACAGGGTGAATAATAGGCAGTTATTTTGCTCCCGACAAACGGTATAGTATGCGCATGCTGACCAAGAATTATTCACTTTAAATTCATACAAGATGAGCAAGAAAAGAAATTACGAGAACGATGAAGCGTACAAGAACTTCAAGTTGGAAGACTATCTGCCTTCCATGAACAGCCCCAAGCGGGAAGAAGCCCCTTCCGCACTGAAAGAGGAACAGCCTACTGAAGTGGCATCCCTCTTTCCTGTGTCCGATGAGCCGGATACATCCGCGGTAATGGCGACTGTGTCCGAGACATTCCCGACTGACGAAAAGGATAAATGGGAAGATGTGTACGATAATGAAGAGGTAGCAACCACTGCTATTGAAACGGATGTTTCCCCAGAACGGACTATTGTAAGACGTATTAGTAGCAAACAGCGTAGGTTGTCGTTGGAGGAGTATCGCTCCACATACTTGCAGGTTCCCAAGATTGCAGACCGCAAGCCTGTATTCGTCAGCTGTGAGGTACGTGACCGACTGGACGAGATTGTTCGCCGTCTCGGAGGCAGGGGCATGAGCGTGTCAGGGCTGGTCGAAAATATCGCCCGTCAGCACTTCGCAACTTACGCGAGCGATATTGACCAGTGGCGTAAATTGTAATAAATAAGGTAGTACCAACCGGAGTGTCTTTTCAAGGTGCTTCAAATATCCTGTAACGAAGTTTGGAGGGAGCAAGTTTATGTTTCGGGCAGACCGAAACCACTTGCTCCGCTCCAAATCTCGCAGGGAAGGCACATCCCGTTGGTCTATCTTATATGCAGTTATTACAATCAGTTATTAAACTAAGAGACAGATAATCATGGACAACAAAAAGAGAAAAGAAGATAGACGGGAGCGAACCAATAAGGGCGGTCGTCCCGTCAAGGGAGCCACCGAGAAACTGAAATACCGTGTCACGGTGAAGATGGCAACGGAGGACTATTACCTGCTGAAGTCTAAAGCAAAGTCGGCAGGAGTTTCCACCAGTGAGTTCATTCGAGACTGCATCGTAGAGGGCGGCGTAAAGGAACGGCTCTCGAAGGAACATGGTGACCTTATTCGCAAACTATGCGGCATGGCGAACAGCCTGAACCAACTAGCAAGAAAGGCGAATGCGGAAGGTTGCACCTCCGTATTTGTTCCTTGCCGTACACTGATGATAGAGATAGACAACCTTGTAAACCGGATACGCCTATGATAGCAAAAATCATGAAGGGTTCGGACTTTAAAGGTGTGGTTTACTACATACTGAACGACGAGAAAGGTACTCAAATCATAGATGCGGACGGCTTATTTCTGGAAAATAACGACACGATAGCACAAGGATTTATCGGGCAAGCGCAGATGAATCTGAGGGTAACAAAGGTTGTTGGGCATATTGCCTTGAGCTTTTCTAAGGAAGATGCGCCACAACTGAACAATACGGTCATGGCACAGATTGCCCGGGAATATATGGAACGCATGGGCATCAAGGATACGCAGTACATCATCGGACGGCACTTTGACAAGGAGCATCCGCACTTGCATATCGCGTTCAACCGCATTGACAATAATGGCAAGACGATATCCGACAGGAACGACCGCTTTCGCAGCGAGCGTATCTGCAAGGAACTTACCAAGAAGTACGAACTTCACTTTGCCAATGGCAAAGAGCAAGTGAAGACAGACCGATTGCGTGAACCGGACAAGACAAGGTACGAGCTGTACCAAATTTTGAAGACGGAAGTTGGCAGATGTAAGGATTGGGACACACTGCTTGGAAGATTGGAAAGGCAAGGTGTAGATGTGCGGTTCAAATATAAGGGACAGACCAATGAGATTCAAGGCATAGTCTTTAGTATGAACGGTTATCGTTTCAATGGCTCCAAGGTGGACAGGCAATTCAGTTGCTTAAAGATTGATGCGGTATTGAACCGTAACAATTACGAAGTACAGCAGGTACAACCGCAACCACAGACTTTTCAGGAAGGAATAAGCCCAATCTCAAATAGTAGTGGCAGTCTTATTGAGGGTTCATTAGGTTTGTTTTCGCCAAGCAATATGCAGGAGGAGCTACAGCCATACGACCCGTATCTGAAAAACAAGAAAAAGAAGAAACAACGTAAAATCAACTGGTAATCATGGCAGTCAATAATGTATTTATCCTCTTTGAGGAAATCAAGACAGCCTTGAAAGGCATAAGCGGTAAGCTGGAAGAACTGCCCAACATGGTAAATCAACAACCGAAAAGCGGAGATAATCAACAGAATTTATCTCCAATTAAAGATGTAATTGTGGAAACAGCAAAGGTTCAATCGGAGGACATTAAGGACTTGTTGGCAAGGCAGTGGAAGGCATACGCTCAACTTTCCACCGTGATTCTGCAACAACTTGATACAATTAGGAAGTCGCAGGGTGAACAAGGCGTGCAACAAGAGCCGTAACCGCAGGAGCATATCCATCGGCATAGTTTTGACATCAAGTCAAGCAAAGTCTTTTCTTTCGTTGTGGGTATTGGAGTGGTATGTGCCTTATCCCTGTGGGGCAATATTGCGCAATGGCAGTCCAAAAGGCAGTATGCCGATGATGCACTGAAGTTCCGAGCCATCCGCTCTTGGGGCGGATGCAATGCCCATGATGTACTTTGGCTGAACAAGGTGTTTGACCTGCATAGGGATGAGAAAGCTATCGAGTGGATACGGAAGCAGGCTGATGGATGTGAAACATCCCTGAAAGCGGTTTCCGACAGTCTGATGCAAGAAAGTATCAAATCAAAATCCGACTGATATGGCATCGGTAAAGGTCAAGTTCCGCCCATCCGCCGTGAACGGCTGGGAGGGTACACTCTACTATCAGGTTATCCACAACCGTGTGGTCAGACAGATAAACACCGAGTATAAACTTTTCGTTTCGGAATGGGACTGCAAGCATGTATGCATAGTTTATAAATCAATAATTAGGTAGTTATATATTGATTTTTAATTGTAATCATGAGATTTTGAAAAAAAAATCATATCTTTATGGTCAGAAATTGACAATTCAAATAGTAACTATAAAAATTTGATATTATGCGGATCCCGAATGAATTGCAGTTACCCAACTGGCTTGATGATTTAATCTTTAATAAATTAAAGGCCAAATATTGTCCTGTTAATACGGATATGGTTGTTGTGGATTGGGATAAAAGCAATGTGCTTAACTATTTGGGAACATATTTTCCAAGAAGTTATGCAGAAGCATATTTGATATTCAATCATCTATGTGATTTATGCTCTGACATTTTTAATAAAGAGGAAATTTCTATATTTGATTTTGGGTGTGGGACAGGAGGAGAAATTATTGGTTTAATTGCTGTTATTTCAGAAAGAAGCAAAAGTTGTAAAAAAATAAATATAGTTGGTTTGGATGGTAATATACATGCTTTACGTTTATTTGAAAAGGTAGTCAAGAAAGCTTGCACAAAATTCTCAATACTGATAAATCATAAAATAATACCTTATACTATAGATGATTTTTATGATTTATCAGTATTAGATAGCATCATGGATCAACATTATGATATAATTATATCATTTAAAGCAATTTGTGAGTTTGTTACCAAACAAAGATTCGAACAAGATAATGCATATGAGTATATTGTGAAGTTTATGCTTCCCAAGCTAAGCGATTATGGAGTGATGCTTTTAGCAGATATAACAACATATAACGATGTTTCGCAAGATTGGCTCCCTAATATGCTAGATGCAGGTTTGGAGAAAGTTGAGTGTAACATAATTACAAAAAATCAAGGTTATAACCAGCCGTTTTTTATTACACATTCTCAACATCAAAGAGATGTTAGTAAAATTGCATGGCGACTAATTTCTAACAAATGAATTTATGGCAAAGAAGGATTGGATGATTATAGAATCTGAGCTGGATGAGGATCAAATCAAGGTTCTTATGGCTACACTTGAAAAATCATGTGTCGTATCTGGTTGTGCAGGAAGTGGAAAATCAGTTCTTGCACTGATTAAAGCTCAGCGTATACAAAAAGAAAAAGGCGATGATTATCAAATTATAGTTTATACTAAAGCATTGTGCAGATATATGAACTCAGGGAGAGAAATATTGGGACTAAGAAATACATTCACATATCATTGGGATTGGGTAAATCGCAAGGGGAAACCCTCCTCAAGATACGTTATAGTAGATGAAATCCAAGATTTCACTGAAGAAGAAATTAAAGAATTTATTAATGCTACAAATTCTAACTTCTATTTCTTTGGAGATACTGCTCAATCAATTTACGGTGGACTTAAAGAGACACTACCTGTCGATGAAATACCTTCACTCTTGCCAAGAGATAAAAGACCGAAATGTTTTGAACTTTATAGAAACTATAGGTTACCATTACCTATTGCTCGTTTTGTTCAATACGTAGGAATAGGACTTGACGGATTCGATGAGGATACATACAAAAGTAAAGAAAATATAAAGCCAAAAGTTCTTACAGTTAGTTCGACAGAACAGATCAAAAAAATAACAGAAATATTATCTAAGCATCCAGAATATTCGGATGTAGCTATTCTTGTTCCACATAATACTGATGTTGATATTGTGTTTGAAGCTATGTCACACGCAGGAATTAACTGCGAGCGAAAAAGCAAAGCACATGATAATCTTAATTTTGAAACATCTAATCCCAAAATTATGACTTATCATAGTGCAAAGGGGCTTCAATTTGAAACAGTATTCATGCCATTGCTTTCAGAGCTACCTACTGATGAAAAAAAAGAGTCAGCACAGAAAGCTGTTTATGTGGCTATGACTAGAACTTATAGAAATTTATTCTTAATTTTATCAACCGTACCTTCTTATCTCACAGGCATTCCATCAAATCTTTATGATACTTCGGAAATAGAAGATGTTGAAGATATTTAATATATTATTTGCTTATGCGTACTTTATATATACCAACTACCACTCTCAATTTTAACAACATACTATCAACAGAGAGCATTTCTCCTAAGGCATTCTATGCTTTAAGAGGCTATGGATACAGTCATTGGTTTACCGTGCCAGAGAATGAACGGAATAATTCTATACTATTGTATGAATATAGAATTAAGTCGACAATAGTCAATCCTGATTTAGAAGATCATCCACTTCTTATTGGAATTCAAATAAATGAATCAGAACTCCAAAAAGTTACAGATGGAGTCTATCGTTGTGATCATACAATATATCTAAATCCTTGGCAAACCATTTTTGTCTTTGATTCTGAGAAACATCTTAGAACAGCAATGTCTTTGTCCGATAGTAGTTTGGAAACAAAAATGATGCGGTTGTATCGTAAAAAAATCATTGTTGCAGATTTTTCTAAATATGAAACGAAAGTGAAGTTGGTAGTTGAAGACTGCGAATTGAACGAACAGGCAATCAAAGATGACTTTACAATCAATAAATTAAAAGGTTTATTGTATGGTTATTATATAGGTGCATCACTGAGCTTGCCTTCTTCTATGTTAAAAAAAATAAATAGCCTCAGGGAAATAAAAAATATTATTGCCGCTATCAGTTCTTCTAGTAATAAGATACCGACAGAAAATCAATCTGTTAAATTACGTGAGTTGGTTAAAAACTATAATGCTAATATCCCTGTAATCCAAGATCTCCGTTCTATCCGTATTGAAAATGGAACTTATACAGACATTGTGGATATTTTAAAAAAGCATGGAATCGATATACCTGAACTTTTGAACATTGATGCAATTTTGTCGGACATAATGCAACCCTTACATGAGGATAGTAATCGCGCAATAGATACCATTAATAACAAAATACATACAATTGAAAATCAAATATCTAGGACACGTCATTATTTGGCACCCTCTACAGCCGAAATAATCTGTGGCGAAAAAAAATTTTACTCCATGAACAATAACGGCGTTACTAATGATAAGTTGCTGTCTGCATGGATAAATGAAACTTTGCAAGAATCATATGTGAATAAGAATATCAGCACATATAAAAAGCAACTTGCAGATAGGCTTACTTACAAAGCGAAAGATGTAATCGGAGATAATTGGAATGATTGTATGGAGCGTTCGTTCCTTAATAAACTACGTAAACATATTGCGGGAGAAGCATTTAATGTAGAATGGAAAAACGATTTGTTGTCATCATTAGCAGCAGTAATAATATCAGGAGATGACTGGAATAAATTGTTGCAATTTCTGAGATCTAATGGCTTAACCGATTATAGAATAGCATTTGCTTTATATGGAGTTATTGTTGGATTTGCTAATTTCGTGCGCGACTTTACGGACATTATCCTCAATTCTGATAGCGACTATTTAAGTTCTATATATAAAGAATTTTATGGGCAACTTCATAATATTGAAATAAAGAATGTTCCTGAAATTACCACATTTGCATCGTCTATAGTACCTTCAAGTTTAGAAGAAGCAAAGGGTATAGAAAAGACACAAAAAACTAATGCTCTTGTATTGAAAGTCAGAGCATTTCTTTCAAATAGAAAAGGTATTAGAAGAGAAGCCCTTAATTCATTAGAATCTGCAATAATCAAGAATGGTTCTAATATAGACTCTTTTATTTTCATGAGTTTATTAAATGAGTATTCAGGCTGGAAGACAAAATCGGGATCTCCCTCGAAAATATGGTCTGAATTGCAACATGAAATATGTCCAGAATATGAGAAGATAGTTAGTTCAAAGTCTCATAACATAGTACGAAATTGTGTAATAAAAAAACAAGATGGACCTAATTTATTCTCTGGAGAAGAAACGTCCTTCGAACATACAAATGAAAATGGACGAGAGGGTTTAATAGTATTTGATAACAAACACATCGATGCTATTATTGAAATCATTAAAGCTATATATCCATTGCTTGATGTTTTTACTATAGACACATTAAGAAAGGATTTGGTTTGGGTATTAGACCCCAAATACTGTGTTGGTAAAAGTCAAGAAGAATTAATGTCTTTATTCAAAAAACAAATAATAGATGGCCAAACTCTTACTTATAGTAAGAACGGAGTCCCCATGGATTGGAAAAATAAAGCGTATAAAACAATCAATGCAGATAAGATAGTTTTGGAAATTTCTAGACATCTAAAAATGATTAACGCAAGAAATGAACTATAAAATAAACATACGAACAGACAATGGTAGTGTCGTTGAAGCTTCAGCCCCTGTCATAATATCGGCTAGTAGAAGTACTGATGTACCAGCTTTTTATGCCAAGTGGTTTTTTAACCGCTTGGCTAAAGGTTATTGTGTCTGGTATAATCCGTTTAATCAGCAACCGATGTATATCTCATTCAAGAATTGTAAGGTAATTGTTTTTTGGACTAAGAATCCTAAACCCATTCTACCTTATCTTCATATCTTAGACGAAATGGATATCCATTATTACTTTCAAGTTACATTGAATGATTATGCGAATGAAGGCTTTGAACCCAATGTACCCTCTGTTGATGAACGAATAGAGACTTTCAAACTGTTATCAGATAAGATTGGTAAGGAGAGAATTATTTGGAGATTTGATCCACTTATTATCACTCCCAGTATTAGTCCAAGAGAACTATTGACTAGAATATGGCATATAGGCAATAGGCTAAAGGGTTATACCGATAAATTGGTTTTTAGTTTCGTTGATGTTAAGGCTTATCGTAAGGTTCAAAATAATCTGGTGAAAGAAACGATGTTCTTTACAAAAGAGAGTGTTGAAAATGCAGAAGCTAATCATGCGCAAAGAATAGAGATTGTGCAAGGTCTACAGAAGATTCGGGAAACATGGCATAATCAAGGTTGGAATATTACAATGGCGACCTGTGCAGAAGACATCGACCTCGAATCCTATGGTATTGAACACAATCGTTGTATTGATGGGGAGTTAATGAAACATATTTTTGCAGAAGACAAAGAACTAGTTTACTACCTTCATACACTAAGATGGCCAGAGCGTGATATATTTGGTAGTTTGCCACCAATTCCCCAAAAAGAAAAGAATATTAAAGATACTGGACAACGCAAGGTCTGCGGATGCATGGTTAGTAAAGATATTGGCATGTATAATACCTGTCGACACTTTTGTATATACTGCTATGCAAATACAAGTAAAGATTGCGTAATCAAAAATATGGAAAAACATAACGAGGATAGTGAAAGTATTATAGGTTGATTTATGCTCGAATTCGAACTACAACAATACCTCCAACGCGAGTATCCGCAAGAAAATGCTCGCTGTGAATGGAAGGAATTTAAGAATCTGAAGAACTCGTTCTGTGGGGACGAGAAAGATGATGTCATTTCATACGTGTCGGCTATTGCCAACATGGAAGGTGGACATATAGTAATTGGTGTAAAGGACAAGACACTGGAAATTGTCGGAACTGATATTTCCCGACTAACCTTTAATGGGCAACCTGCAAATATACACTCTGCAACTTTTAAACTCACGGAACAATGTACTTACCTATCATCGGAAGGTCTGTCTATTGAAGAGTTTGTCGCAGATGACACCAATAAGAGAGTGTGGATAATTCATATTCCCAAGCATTTACCTCGTCGTCCCGTGCTTGCTCATAAGAAAGCGTGGCAAAGGATTGAGGATTCTTTGGTCGAAATGACTAATGAAAGAATGGCAGCTATTCTTGAAGAACCCATTTATACAGCAAAAGATTGGTCTGCTGAAATTGTTTCTAATGCTACTGTGGATGATCTTGACGAAGTGGCTATTGCTAAAGCACGTAAAATGTTCAAAAAGGTACATGACCGCATTCCTGAGTCAGAAGTGAATGCTTGGAGTGTGGAAGAGTTTTTAAGCAATAGCGGTGTCATGATTAATGGCAAGATTACTCGTGCTGCTATTCTATTGTTGGGAAAGCCTTCTGCGGAATATAAACTGGCTCCTGCCGTGGTACAGATTACATGGACTCGCAGAGACAAAAACGAAGATGTGGTAGATTATGAACATTTCTCCATACCGTTCATTTTGACGGTAGATGATGTCCTCGCCAAGATTGACAATCTTACCATGCGCGAAATGCCAGGTGGAACATTGTTTCCCGACACGATGAAGCAGTATGATGATTATACCATTCGTGAAGCACTTCACAACTGTATCGCCCATCAAGATTATACCCTTCAACAGCGTATCAACTTTGTAGAGAATCCCGGCTATATCTATTATGCAAATGGAGGCAGTTTCATTCCCGGTACTCTGCAAGCGGCACTGAATACACAAGGTCCACAACGCCATTTTCGCAATCAACGTTTGTGCAGTGCGATGGTCAACTTTAATATGATTGATACTGTAAGTCGAGGCATTAAGAAGATGTTTAGCGAACAAAGACGCAGACATTTTCCTATGCCGGACTATGAGATTGATACGGTAAACAAGGAGGTTGCAGTTCGCATCTATGGCAATATTATCAATGAGCGTTATACTCAACTCTTGAAGACTGACGAAACGCTAACTCTGCAAGACTGTATCATGCTTGATGCTGTACAGAAAGGTAGAACAATCCACGAAGATATAGCACAGAACTTACTCAAACGTGGTCTTGTCGAGGGAGAATTCCCTAACTATAGCATCTCATTAGGTATAGCTAAGGTAACACATCAATTACCTACTTATACTAAAACTAAAGGTTTGGATAAGGAAAAACTTCGTCAAATGGTTCTTCAATACCTTAAGAATGCTGGCGAAGAAGGTGCAAAACGAGATAGTATCTATGAATATCTCAAAGATGTTCTGCCGTCCAATAAAACGGAAGAACAACAGTTGCGCTCATTGGGGGATTTGTTGAAAGCAATGAAACTGGAGAAATTGATAAGGACTGACGGTCGAAATTGGTATTTGCTGTAGAAAGCCGTCGAAATTCGACGAAAAACAATTAGAATCCGTCGAAATCCATGCAAATCCGTCGAAAATGCCAAGTAATCGTCATAATATAACGGATTACGACGGATTTGATTCAAATGTATTGTTTATCAATTTAGTCGAGATAAAAGATATTAGTCGAACTCAAAAATAAAAGATATGTTATTCGGAAATAAAATAAAAGAACTCAGAGGCGAACAAGGATTGTTACAACGTCAACTAGCTGCGGCATTAGAGATTGATACTCCAATGTTCAGTAAGATAGAAAGAGGAGATAGGCGAGCCAAGCGCGAACAGGTGATAAAACTCGCAGAACTATTACACCAAGATGAAAATGAAATGCTGACTTTATGGTTAGCGGACAAAGTTCTTGATGCCGTAGAAGGAGAAGAAGAACTAAGTAATAATGCCATTAATATTGCTCAGGGACAAATCAAGGTTATATGATTCAAACAAAAGAAAAATAAGTTCACAAGGTTTACTCAATAATTTGCCAATTAATATATTTATTATCAATCATTTAATAAACATTAAGTATGATGACTATCGTTTTAGGTGCAGGTGTGGATGCAAATATAGGAATGCCTCTTACTGGCGAACTGATTCCCAAATTAGCTGAATATGCAACAACGGACGAGGGGCGAGCCTTGGATGTTCAACTTCGCTCAGTACTACCTCGTTTGATGTTTCGTTTTGAAGATTTTGTCAGAAAAACAATTGATCGATTTGCAGATGAATTTAACAGAGAGATGGGTATCATCAAAGATAGTATTTCACATGAATTGAGTTCCAATCAAGAGCTTTCCGAAGAAGAAAGAAAAATGGGAGATCTCATTATTATCTTAATGGATAAACTGATTGGCATGCGAGAAGGAACAACCATTGACGCCAATACTCAAGAGCTTATTCGTGAAGTTTTAGGTGAGGAGGTATTAGTAGGTGACGATAGTCTAATTGATTATAGTAAAATAGTATTTACAGATACCTTTAAGTCAGTCTTGCGTACCATTCTTCAAAAGAGTATGAATAACTCCCGACATCCTATTTTACGTCACGTTTATCGTAACATATTGGATATTGAGCAGTTGTTCATGAAGTATTTCATTGGCTTTTATACCAATCAGGAAAGTTTAATGAAATCATATATTTACATAACGTGGATGTTATGGGGATTCCTTGTTAGTGAAGAAAAAAGGATTTTCGAAACTAAAGGAGACGATTATGTGAATCTTCCTCTATATTCTCAGTTACGAGCTAACCGTGAATGGAACATCATATCTTTTAATTACACGACCTTTGCAAGTCAGTTTACCAACAATCAGACTATTTACTTTCATGGTTGTTTAAGAGACTATATAGAAATCGAAACAAAAATAAGTTCAACCATTGGTGAAGAAGAGTATAGTGAAATTAATGTAGTAGAATTCTTTGAAAATAACATCAAACCCAATATTGATTTTACTTCAACTAATCGTCGCTATACTATTCCATCTTTTTTACCTCCACTTAAAATAAAGCCAGTCTTGGGTAAGAAGTTCATTACTGATTGGTATAATGCTGCTAGAGCTATTGATGGTTCTGATAAAATTATTATTATCGGGTATTCATTCAATGTGTCAGATGAGCATTTTAATGGAATTCTACGCGATTGTCAACAGAAAAATATAATCATAATTGATACGGATTTAAATACTATATTGCAACGTTTGGCATCCGTAATAGGAGTTGATCCGACAAGAAAAACTCGAAGAACTATACAAGGTAAAATTGCATATAATCTTAATGATCATCTCACGTTAATCGAAGCTTATGCTCATGAAATCAATCTTTCACAATTATAAATGCTCCTTGTTGGAGATTTTACTTTTACTGTGTTCATTCATATTGCTTAGTTGGGCTATTCTTTCTCAAATTAAGGGTACAGGCTGGAGTGTATGGTTTGAAACAAACAGTCTTGATCATATAGGCTCATTTATGGGTGGGCTATTTTCCATTATCAGCATATATTATCTTGTTAAAAATCTTGCTGAGCAACGTCAAATCACCACCATACAATCTTTCGAAAGCAATTACTTGGAAATTGTTAAGTTTTGCAGAGATCAAGTGATGCAAGCAAAGATGCCAGATCCTAACTCTACAATGGAGAGTAAATGTCAAATATCTGGGCGTGAGGTTTTCAGTTTGTTCTTTATACAAATTGAAAATGCAATAGAGGAAACTATGGCTTTTATACAGGCGAAGGAACTCCGTAACATGTTTTTATCAACTCAAGAATATGAGCATCAGCAGCAAATATGGGGTGATAAATTGCAAGACAGAACTATCGTTTCAGTTGCATACATGATAACGTATATTGGGGTTCGAAATCGAAATATTAGATTACTGAAAAATAAGTATCTATCCCAATATAATCAGGTATATATTGATGAGTTGTTATCAAAATTCCGGCTAAAATTAGCTCAATACGCACCTGAAGACATAAGGGGTGCAACAGAAAACAGATTACATCAAATTGAAAAATTAAACTATGATGATAAAGAATATTATGGTTTTCAAGACGAAATAGGTAATTATTTTCGATTGCTTTATCAGGCTGTTACATTTGTAGAGACTCAATCAAATCTTTCATATCAAGAAAAATACAAATACATTAAGATTTTAAGAGGCCAAATGAGTAATATGGAAGAAGTAATCTTGTTTTATAATTCTCTGTGTGATTTTGGTCTTGCGTGGGAATACGATAGATTAGAAAATGCCACAGATCTCATTACTAAATATAATCTTATCAAAAATATACCCCAAAATTTAACCAAAATATCATTTGAAAAATTCTACCCTAATGTATATTATGAGTATTTAAAAGAAAAACCTTCTAGTAGGAAGGATTATGAAAAGGGATAACTACATACAAGAGAATAATAAAAGTGTAAAAAGGAGTACGAAATTGAGCAGTCAGAATATATAATCCGCTAGAATTTTGTATCTTTGCACTTGGAGACCTTCACGCAACCTTGCGCAGAACACAGCGAGTCATTGGTGGAGCAATCGGAGGAGATTACCGTTGAGTAGCTTTTAGAAGATAATGATATTCAACCACTTGGAAATAAATTGCGATTCCTGGTGGCACCACCTTTACAAAATGAAAAATCATGAAAACCGCTGAAATACAGTTATTTCAGCGGTTTTTTATTTATGTACTGTCCGCAAAAATATGCAATTTGGGGTTCAGTAGATTTTTCGTGGGGATAATTTTTTATCTTCGTGAAGTATTGCTTACTTTGCATTATGAAAAACGATTATTTGAACATGCTAGCCAGCCTCGTGTTGCCGGCTCAGATATTAGATTACTTTCTCATCTCTGGAGTCGAACAAACCTCTCAAGAGATTCATATCGGCCTGGATGAAAAGTAAGCATCCGATAAAGTACACATTGTATTTTCATAAAATAGAAAACTCGATATCAACTTTAGTCAAAAGCTAATATCGAGTTTTTTTATTCTTCAACATAAATATTTAAACTCCAATTGGATTCGTGTTGGATTTCTCTAACTTCCAAACATCCGGAAGAAGTTCACGAACATTTTTCCCGGAGTCCTTTTCCAGATAGTATGGAAGTTTGGCTATGACATCATTCAGCCATTCCCTTGGGTTAATTTCCTGTGCTTTACAGGTAGCTAATAGTGAGCATATGATTGCTGTATTTTCAGCTGCCTCGTGGTTACCACAAAAGAGGAAGTTCTTTCTGGACAAAGTAAGTGGTCTAATCGCATTCTCCGCCAGATTATTCTCGATTTTCAGATTTCCATCTTTCAGGTAATTCTTCATTCTTGGCCAAAGAGGATAAGTATAGGTAATAGCTTGTCCCATGCGACTTCTTGGTGGTACTTTTCCATAAGTCTGTTCCATCCATTTTTCAAAGGAGTCAAGTATGGGAGTTGCTAAACGCTGGCGGAGTGCACATCGTCCCTGCGCATCGAGCTTTCGGGCATCTGCTATCTGTTCAATATGATATAGTTCCTGTATTTGTTTAAGAGCATATTCAGCAAGTGATCTATTTTCATCCAGTGCCAACTCCATATGTCTTCTGATATGGGCCAGACAGGCAATAAGGCACACATCCTTAGTGCCCTCAAACGCATTGTAGGCACTGTAACCGTCACTTTGAAGATATCCCTTGAAGTCCTTTAATAAATTTCTGATTGTCTGTCCGGATCGGGAACCGTCATCATAATGGAAGATGACCAGTCTTTCCATAACTGCCCTGACCATCCATAAATACTCCTTATCGTTTTTTCCCTTTCCTTTGTTGATGACCCGTACTGTGGTTTCGTCGACCTGAACATATCCACTGCCCGTTACGAGCTTTACTAATTCCGAATAAAGAGGACTTAATAACTCACATACCGGCTTAAACCACCCGCTTAAAGTACTTTCCGGCAGTCGTACACCCAAATGTCTGTATTCCTTTACCTGACGGTAAAAGGGAACATGGTATTCATATTTCTGCAGAAGTATTTCGGCTGGCAAGGAAGGTCCTGCCGGACATTTGTATATAGGGGAAGGTGGAAGCGGTGCTATTATGACACCGCTTTCACCCTCTTTGGGAAGACTTAAATTATTTTTGAGTCCGTATTTGGGACGTACTGTCTCTTTGACATATAGCTTTCCCGGTTCAAATTCAAGCGTACGTGTGCGCTCTTCACCTATACGACGATACCGATTCAGATCCACATTATCAGGTTCGACAATGACTTCCACAACGGGCAGCCCCTCTAACAGTTCCCGATTACGGCGGGATTCTTTTTTCTTTCCGTCCGGTTTACATGTCCCGGTGCCTAGGCCAGTCTCCACAAGATCCGTTTCCTCTTGCCTGGGATTAACCAAGGTATCAAACAAGGCAAGCCGGTTGGGATCCAAGGATGCCGGCTTTTCACTCTTTCTGCCGAAAAGCTGTCTGTTTAACCAGGCTACTTGCGACAGGAGTTCCTGTACTTTTTGCTGCAGTTCTCCCGTCTGTTCCATAAGTTTCTGATTTGATTCTACAAGGGTACGATTTGTCTCCGGAAGCCCTTTTATTTGCTCCTGTTGATTCTTGATTATTAGTTCCATCGTATCTGTATGAATCATTCTTTTTAGTATCTTATTATAATGTAAAGATACTGAAAATCGTACAGCTATACAAGTTTAGGAAGCTCTTTTTAATCAATAAAATCCTTCTTTTCGACCGGCTTTAAGACGTTTGAGTCTATCACTCGGATTATCGGTTATGCCTTCCACCATCAGTACTAAATCACGCCATTCCATGGGATAGGAACGGCTTTCACTATCATAGGAAGGAAGTCTGAAGGTACCTTCCTCAAGGCGTTTTATGTATAAAACCATACCTCCGTCTTCGGCATGCAGAAGTTTCATGGTTGTTCTGCTTCGGTTGACAAAGATAAACACATCGCCAAGTCGAACGTCATATCCCATTTTATCATGAACAAGCCCACAAAGAGAATTTATTCCTTTGCGCATATCTGTCTTCCCGGGACACAGGAAGTAGCGCATCGTATCATTCAGGCAGAACATGGCTACATACTTTACTGATCAGGCCATAAATAATCTCCGGATTACTTAGGATGTTGAGGTGGATCTTTATGCCGGATGGAAGTTCTATGGTTACACGCCTGTCACCACGTGATGAAGTGGGAATGGCAGGAGTATGATTAATATTAAGAGGGATAAACGAATCACCTGCAGGTTCGGTGTGTTTGGTATATGGGTGACTCAATCCATATTTCTTCTTCCAATAATGAAAACAGGAAGCAGGATACGATTCATTATCACAGAAATCCTTTATGGTTAGTCCGCTGGACTGTTGGCGCTGATATAGCGCTAAAAACTCTTCTTTACTCATTGATCGTTTCATAACTACGTTTTTGATCGCAAAGTAATAGAAGAGTTTTTAGGTCTACAATGTGTACTTTAGCGGATGCTTACGTATAAATTGTATGCTTAAATATAAAAATCTTTAGATAATAACAAAGCCATAGCTTGTGAAAGTCGGAGTTTTGTGCATAAAAAAGGAGATGTGCATTTTGACACACCTCCTTAAAATTATAGCATCCAATCCACAGAAAGCTTTACCAACCTGGATTCTGGATCAACTTTTGTGATTTGCTCACTTCGCTTAAAGGAATCGGATACAAGTACATCTTCTTTTCAAACTGACGTTCTTCAAAGAATGTTCTTTGCATAAACTCTTGTGGATCATTACCCATCATGTTCATACCATAGAACTTACCACCCTGTCTACAATCTCCATCCTTGTCAGCGAGCATCCAACGACGAACATCAAAATAACGTTGTCCTTCGGCAAATAATTCGACACGTCTTTCATGGCGAATTGCTTCAAACTGCTTCTCATAATTACCTTTCAATTCCGGTGAAATATCCGCCAACTTAGCGATACCCGCACGTTCGCGCACCTTATCAATATACTCCAAGATACGAGAGTCGTTTGGATCTATATGATTCAAAGCTTCTGCATAAAGCAGGTAAAAGTCTGCCAAACGGAAAAGAATACCTGGTCTGTACTGCTGTTTCTTGAAACTACCTGTATTCAACAATTCATGGCACATACCCTTATACAGCAAATAGCCTGTATAGCAATTATCCGCTTTTGAATTATCATCACCGCTACCTTTATGGAAGTAAATTTTCTTCGGATCACCCTGTTCTTCGGTGTTTTGCCAAACAATACCAGAATAAGTGATATCCATGTAAAAGCGTGGTTCGCGATTCTTATACATATTGGCTATATCATTCTCATCCAATTCATATTCTGTGTTTCTGTCATATAAGGGTGATTCATCAATGCTTTTACCATCGGCCATAAAATAGGCATCTACCATTTCCTGTACCACACCTACGCAACTGAAACCTTGATAAACTGCTCTCGGTGTACATCTTCTTTCACGACCTTCACCATTGACTGCACCCCATGCGTTTTTGGAAGAATACCACAAGGCTTCTGTATTGCTATTATCCAGAAAATCGAAGTTTATTCCATACAGAGAAGCATACGGATCAATGGAACCATCACTCTTGCGTACAATATACAATTGATTTCTACCTTGACCATCCAAATAAGTAAACAGATCTTCCAATGCTTTGACAGCTTTTTGCCATTTGCTTTCATCAGCATTTGGGAACAACTGCTTTCCTTCCTTATCTCTTAAAGCCACAGCTTCGGCATAACCACCATTAAAAAGAGGACTGGCCGCATATACGAACAGTTTAGCTCGAATAGCATAAGCAGCAGCTTTAGTTGGGGCTGCAGCACGTTCAGAACTTTCTTCCTGGTCAGGCAACAAAGGCAAACAAGCTTGCAATTCTGAATCAATAAATTCCACTAATTCGTCTATGGAAGCACGAGCAAAATCCAAATCGGTAGCATTTGAATCAATCACATCTTGCATAATAGGTACAGGACCATACAATTCGAACAACAAGTAATGATAATATGCACGCAGGAAGCGAGCTTCATTTTTTAATTGTGCAAGTTCTGAATCATTAATATAGTCACCCGTTTCTTTTGAGCCACAAGTATGAGCATCCCGCATAAAGATATTTGCTTGACGGATTTGTTTGTAAAGATGCCAACGGGTGAACTGAGCATTACCAGCTGTATACCCCACAGATGCTACATCCTTTACGTTACCCTGAGCACATTTCAATTCATCAGATACACCAGGCCACGGATTATCCAAACCATTTAATCCTGCATACGAATTGTCCAAAATGATGTGTGACGGATTAGGAATAGTTGAGTAAATGTTACGATGGAAACGCTTGGAAAAAGCAGCATTGTTAAAAACTTCTTCCAAAGTCAGTTCTGCAGCCAAATCGTCAGATACATCCAAGTAGTCTTTGCATGATGAGACTGTTAAAGCTCCTGACAGCAAAACAGAATATGTAAAATATCTTAATAATTTCATAATGTTTTACGAGTTAAATTAGAATGAAAAGTCAAATCCTAAAGTAAAGGTACGGTTAAGAGGATAACCGAAACCACCATTGGTATTACCTAATTCAGGGTCCCACATCTTAATGTTATCCCATACACACAAGTTATTTCCTTGCAAATAAATACGCATAGCTGTGAAGCCAATCTTACTTAACATCTTCTTGTCGAAGTTATAGCCCAATTCTATATTCTTTAAACGGATAAAACTAGCGTCTCGTAGCCAATGTGTACTAGGAGCCGTATTGTTGGCAAAACTTGAAGAATGTAATCGTGGAAACATTGCATTGGGATTTGGATTCTCTTCAGTCCAGCGATCAAGTACCGCAGAACGCGGAGAGGATTCATCAATACCCCATTCAAACGGAAAGAACGCCGCACTATTATCGCCTCCCAATACAGTAGAAGTTTTACCTGCACCCTGAAAGAAGATACCAGCATACCATCCTTTGTATTCAGCATTGAAACCAAAACCGTAAACCAATTCTGGGTCTTTCGGATTACCAATATTACGAACTTGGTCGTATTGGTTAATTACACCGTCATTATTCAAATCTTTGTACTTGATATCACCCGGACGCACACCAGCTGTCAAACCAGAAACCACTCCTTCCTTAAGTTCATATACACGATCTTTTCCTTCACCGGTAATGATAAAGTCATCAAATGAATAATAGCCATCAGCAATGTATAGGTTCCACATACCAATGCTGGTACCTGTCACTTGCATCCATTCGTAAGGCTGGGGTACTTCATCATACTCTACAATCTTATTGTGAGCGTAAGTCAAGTTACCACGAGCACTCAGTTTCCAATCTCCAACATTCTGATTCAAGGTAACGCTTGCGTCAAAACCTGAGTTCTTTACGATACCAAAATTCTGCCAAGGCATTTGTTGGAAACCTGTTGCATTCGACACAGTTTTACGCTGTAATAAAATGTTATGGCGTTTATTATTGAAATAATCAAATTGCAAATCGATTCGATTATCAAACAAACCTAAATCAATACCATAATTCTGCTTATCTTCAATTTCCCAACTCAAGTAAGGGGCAGAGAAACGTCCTTCAATGATTCCGTTTCCAACGCCACCAAGTGAACCATTAGAGCCAAACCCCAAGTCATAACCTCCGCCGTTCTGCTGCATGGTTTGGCGATACAAGAAACGTTCACCACCTGTATTGTCATTACCTGTTCTACCATAAGAGACACGGAGTTTCAACTTATTTACTATATTCTTTAATTTTTCAGGGAAGTAATGTTCATTACTTACATACCAAGCAAAACCTACTGCAGGGAAGAACCCGAAACGATTGCCACTAGCGAAAGTTTCACTACCGGTATAACCGAAGTTACCTTCTACAAAGTAACGACCATCGAAACCATATGTCAAGCGTCCTACCAAACTTTGCTTTCTGAATGCCAATGCATTGTTGTGGTATTGTGTTTCCTTTTGCATATATAGGAACATGGCACCGACATCGTGAATGTTGGCAAATGTGCGGTTATAGTTGAATGAAGTTTCAAAATAAATCTTCTTGTCTGAAGAGTTACCCAATGATTCAGTCAAATTTTCACTACCTGATACAGTCTGTTTAAAAATCAGCTTGCCATTTTCATCGCGTCCAGTAGCCACGAACTGTGTCGGTGTTTTTGTACGTTTAGCGGTGTGGGTCATATCTGCATCAAAACTTATCAATGCACGGAAGCTCAATCCCTTAGTCACGAAATCCAACTTTTGATTCAATTCTACTTTTGACTGAATTGAAGTACGCCACTCTTTTGAATAGCCTGAATTCATCAATGAGTTATATGGATTTACACGATTGCTAGAAGGACGCGGGTGGCCAGCGATGGTACCATCTGAGTAAATAGGAGGCATTAAGAAAGACGGAGTACGACAGATTTGTTGAAAAATAGTCGCCGTGCCCACACCCGGATAATTGGTTTGTAGATACTGACCACTCAAGTCCACTTTTACTAATGTTGTTTTACTCACATCAAAATCAATATTGCTTCGCAAGTTATAGCGCTTCAAGCCGATATTGTTATCATATTTATTACCTTTACCCTCTTTGAAGATACCATTTTCTTGGAAGAAAGCACCTGACACGAAATAGCGTGCACGCTCTGCACCACCTCGTACGTTTAGCGTATAGCGCATATTGTAAGTGTAGTCGCGCAGCATTGTGCCAACCCAGTCTGTATCCGGATACAAGTCATGGTCAGCGCCAGGTCGGTAAAGGGACGGATCATAAATAGGATCCTTGCCTTCGTTTATCAAAGCTTCATTATACAAAGTCAAAGTTTGTTCTGCATTTAGGAATTCAGGCAGACGAGTAGGTTGAAGAAATGTACCTTCCGCACGGAATGATATTTTTGGTTTATCACTAGTTCCTCGTTTAGAAGTAATTAAGATTACACCATTGGCACCTTCAGCACCATAAACAGCAGTGGCTGCAGCATCTTTTAGTAATGTGAAACTTTCGATTTCATCGACTTCAATATCTGCCATGTTACGAGGCACACCATCAACCAGTACTAAAGGAGTGGTTCCTCCACTAAATGAACTTTGGCCACGAATCCAGAATTCTGAATTATCATAACCTGGTTCGCCAGAACGCTGAATAGACACTAAACCTGGTATCTGTCCCGCCAATGCGTTAGTTAAGTTACGATTAGCTGTTACAGCTAATTCTTTTTTGCCAATAGAATTTACAGAACTGACTACAGAATTTTTCTTTTGCTTACCGTAGCCGATAACAACCACTTCATCCAGATTTTCCATTTCGGGAGACATCTTGATAGATAAAACCTTTTCTCCCTTATAAGGATGTTCAATGGTTTTGTAACCCACATACGAAAGGATAAGCACGTCACCTGGTTTACATTTTAGTGTAAAGTCACCATCTATTCCTGTGACAACGCCTGTTGTTGTACCTTTCACTTGAATTTGCACACCGATCATAGGTATGGACATTTCATCGATTACGACACCAGTCACTTCTTTGTTGCTTTGTTGCATTCCTTTTACAGCTTCATAGTGAGATTTTATTGTACTACTATGGCTAGAAGCTAGTACTGCACCGCCATCAAACAGAAGGGCTGCGATACAGAATTTTACAAATAAATTTCTACTCATAAATAGGATTAGTTTAAAAGAAGAAGGAGAATCCTCCAACCTTCTTTATTTTTCAACAAAATTTAATGGTGAGTTCGCTTTAAAAAGTCTATCATTTCAAATTTACATTTGAAGTATCTGTAGAATATTAATTCTAGCCAAACAAGACTTTTTTAGTGAATCCAATAGTTGATGAATGAAAGCTAGAAAGTAGATATTAGGAAGAGTTTTTCATAAAATAGTTGTTTATTAGATTATTATTTTTTATGGCTGTTTCTTTATCGTATTCAGAACTGATTCCATAACTGACCATATATTAATAAACCGATTCATATTTAAAGGTTATTTCATATTCTTTTTGCAAATATATAAAATTTATTGATATAAATTCACAATACTTCGATAATTTTTCATCGAAATTCATTACTGCATCATTAAAATATAAAATCATGATTTAAAATGATTGAAACTTAGCCAGTTGCCGATATTTTCCGATTAAACGGATTTCAATTTACACTTTTGCATCCCAAAAAGGAGATTTGCAGATGCACAAAGATAAATACGCTTTCGTTCAACCAATATAAGTCTTAGACAAGAATTAGTTTAACCACATTATTGTACACTTGTATATTGGTGACAAATATGTAAGTATTGTATCTGCTTGAAATCAAATACTTGCTTTACTGGTCGTTCAATTTTCCAATCGTGAAGTATGCAGGATTTAATCGTTGCCTTTATTGTTCATCATTTCAAATGTTATTATTTAAAAATGGACAAAACGTGTCAAAGTTATTGCTGACAAGAGCAAATCAGAATAAATCGTCATATCTTTAAAAATATGCTTACTATTTGGTTAGCCAAGACGTCAAAAGTGTGTAAATTATATATTTGAACCAGCGATAATGTTTATCTTTTCAATTTAATAATTATTTACCTGTGTGTTTTAGTTTTCTAGTAAGCTAAATTCCATAAGAAAAAAGTGGTATTAAAGAAAATGCATTATAGAAACACTGATCACTTTCTTCCATATCACAGAACTTCCGTACACTATTAAAAAGCAATATATAAGACTCCTTATAAACCAAGTTCTTATTATCTCTTGATTATTTTAAAATAAGTTTAAGATATTCTGTAAGATTTATCATATTAAAACATACATGTTGCCAAAGCAAAAAAGAACTGTCAATACAAATCCATCCAATAGAAGCATAGTTACCCAATAATATGTTTTCAAACACAAGTGTACTGTTGCAGATTTTATTCTAAAAAATATTATCCAGAATCACTCAAACAGGTTGGATATTGGGATGAAGAACAAAAAAGAGAGTTCATATTCATAACCAAACCAATGTGACGTATATATCTTCTTTTTATGCTGTCAAACTTTATAAGAATCCTGGTGGGTATGCCTGTTTTTCAATAGTTAAAGTAGTACAGAAAATTCCATTCAAATACCGATACATGCCATAATATGCACTTATTGTCCAGTAATAATTATCCAATACGATATGTAATTTGATAGGCATTCATATGAAGTGCTACAAATATTGAGCATCTCATTGATAAAACTAAATTTCAAAATGACAAAGAAATGATTCGGAACAAATAGGTCAAGATTATTGATTTTTAATTTGTTCTAAATTCAATTGGCTGCTAATAATCTCTTATTAGAAATATTCCCTTCCATCTCCACTTTTTACTCGCCAATATCGTACAATATGCAACAAGTAAAGCACCATCAAACAGGGAATAATAGTTCATCCATATATGATATCTTTGCTCTATCCAGCTAAAATGAGCAAATATCAACTTATAGTGCTCTAGCTTTCTTTGTTCTTCATCCATCTTTTCTTATTTTTACTGTATGCTTTCTATGCTATAAATAGTGGTTATCTCTTCCGCTTCCAGCACACGGTCATAGATACGGATATTGTCAAGCTTCATATCAGTAGAAGAACTGGTATAATGCCCGTCACAGTCACCACTGATCTACACTTTGATTGGGATGGGAATACCATAGACGACTTCACAGTTGACTACAAATTTACCGTCCACATATAATTTCTTTTCACAGCTTGAACCGTCACTACTGGGAATATGACTGAAAACAACCATATGCCATTCCCGTCCTGTAGTAAGCTGAACGGATAGGAGAAAGAATAGGAGAGGCTCGGTTTTCCACAGTTATTGGAATAAAGTTCAAATATTCCACTAGATGTATGGGTAACAAAGCAAGGATAATCCAGAGCCTTGTCTATATTTACAGCCGATAGAAAAATACCCGCTTCATAATCCTTGATCCACATGCTCGCAGAATAAATGGTGTTTTTGAAAAGCTATAAGGTATGTTGATATACTGTTTCTCCGCCTATTTCAGATAAACAGCTTTTCCCTTGTCCGACGGAGTATCAGAAATTATTATGTCCGGAGATTGATCAGTGCTGCATCATAATGATTGGGAAAGCTGTCATCACCTGTCTCATCATCAAATGTATAATACGCCACCAATTCTACTCCAATGGAAGCAAGCTCGTCCGCATCAGGTATTTCTATTGGCGGTTGTGAGTCTTGTTTGTTATCATCTGTAGAGGAACAGAAGCATAAACAAATTATCAACAATATATAATATGAATATTTTGTTTTCATCATGCTATATTTTAATAATGAGTTGAAAGCAACAATCCCCGACTTTCACAAGCCAGGGATCGCAATTATAAATTTAAAGTTTTTCTATTATATCTAAGTATTTCTCTCACTAGAGAAACAACTTATTCTAATTTATCCAACTATAGCGTGATATTATTCACCTACAGTAATCTTAACAGGAACAGGACTTGATTTAACACGACCCCAAATATCTTCTACTTTAATCTTGATAGTCGTTTCAACTGTGTGGTCAACTTGATAACCTTTCAGGATCAGACCACCTTCAACTGTTACTTCCTTGCCATCAATATTTTCTGTTGTAGCAGCAGTAGCTAAACCACCATTATCAACTTCGAAGTACAACTTGTTACCTGTTTCACCACTTACTTTTGCGATATCATTACGAGACCATGCTGCTTTACTATTGTCTTCTTCATTAATTATATCCGGCATAACCTTGTAAGATACCTCAGTATTATAAGTGTAACCGATAATAACATCATTACCGAACTTATAACCGTCCAAATCAGAAGCCTTGATTGTTACTACATTACCTTCTTTCGGAACAATCTTACCTTTTTCAATCGGACTCATTACTTTCACCTGGAAGTTGAATACTGCATCAGAAGGATATATCCAAGCGTTGTCGAACTTACCATCAATAGTCAGTTTCAAAACTTGATCGTAACCCTGTTCGCTTCCCAAATTACCCTGTAAAGTCAAGTAAGCTAAATTATCACTTACAACCAAAGCATTATTACTAGCCTGGCTGTTTGATTGTAACCAAGCTAATTGTGAAGAGACCTTATTGGTAGAGCCAATTTTGTCTGTAGTATTCAGTTTAACAGTAAATCCGTTGGTATCATATTTAGAGAAGATTCTGCTTAGCTTGAATGTAGCAGTAGTTTTACCAGCAGCATATTTATCAGAATCATCTTTATATAAGTAGCAGTTAGCCACATTATCCTGAACGAATCCCGGATCAATTGTGAACAATTCAGTGATAGCAGGCAAAGTGAATGTGAACGGAACCTTGATAGAATTCAGTTTCTCACCACCTGTCAAAGCATCATAGAATGTGATAACAGCTGTATACTGCGTTCCAATTTCAAATGGTGAATGTGCAGCATTCTTATTGTTAACAGCAAAAATCATATTCTTAGCAGTCTTACCTACAAGTACGGTTTTATCGTTGTTACCCTGCATGTTATCTTTCAACTCAGACACGAAAGTTTCTGTTATTTGATCAGTTTCAGTCAAAGGTGTACCGTCAGCTTTGAGATAAGTAACTTCAGATCTCTTCACCTTAGTATTCCACAAAGCCAGACCTTCAGTACCCAAAGCGTTCTTCATCTTAGTCAAATCAATCTGGAAGAAGTTCTTATCCTTGGAAAGATCATCGCTATTCTTGCTCAGCTGATGAGTGATAGGATCATAAACTACATCGTTAGTGATAGTACTGGTCTGACCAACCCACAATTGAGCTTGGTTATAAACCCCCATTTTATCAATATTCTGAATAGTCAACAGGAAGCCTGCTTTTGTAATATTATCCGGGGTCTTGGTCAGACGGATAGCCACCATACCATTCTCTTCTTTGGTGTCAATTCCGAACAAAGTCTTGTCATCGTTGGTGAATACCAAGTGCATATCATATAATGCAGATGCTGTGTTAGCATAAACATTATACCAAACACCTGATTCCATCTTAGTATCTACCACTATTTTTTCTCCATCTGTTTGTTTTGATGCTTGAGCATTTTTAGCCAATAAAGTTTTATCAGCTATAGTTCCATTTTCCATTACAAGCTTGGACTGATCATTTTCATTTACAAAATAGATATTGTCCAAAGTTTCACAGGTTCCTTTGCTAACGCTAACTTCATATTTAGAACGAACTTCGCCACCTGCTGTAACGGCAAAAGCAACTGCTTTATTTTTATCTCCGACTTCTGTTTCGAATTGTTTCCAATAATTTTTCTGTTCTGTATTGGAAGCAGTTTCTTTAATATATTTATCAGAAATAGAAAGATTGTACAGACCATTTGCATTGGCAGCGCGAGTTACTGACTGATTAAAATACTCCATATCAGTATAAGGAGTAGTTACAAAATCAACATTGGAAAGATACCCATTCTTACTGTTAACCAGTTTAAGATCCAGGTCAGCAGCATCCACACCGGTAGGATTAACCTGCAATTTGATTTGTCCCGCACCAGCCATGATGTATCCATTGTCTACAATAGCTCTTTGACCGGCCCATTTATTTGCATCCGGAGCGTTTGGATGCTGATTTTGGTTATATTTGAATTGATATTCTGCAATATTGAAGACAAAAGGCATTGCTTCAGTATCTGTACCATTTGCTCTGGTAATTAGCATCAAGTCAGTCAGAGAACTGGCAGCAGTAGGAAGTTTAATTTCATCATACGCCTTTGTTTCAGTATTCCATATTTTCAAAGTCCAGGCTTTAGTATTCGGATCTTGAACAGCACTGATAGGAGATGCTTTAAATGAAGTCTGTTCCAATTCTCCTTTTTCATTTACAAGACACCAGAAACCATCTTTGTCAATTGTTGGAACCACAACTTTGCCTGTTTCTGTATTCTTTACTGCAAAGTAACCTGTTTCTTTATCATTAATGATAATAGCACCGGTAGCCTCATCGATCACGACTTTATCACCGGCTGCACCCGGTTCGCCTTGTGCACCGTCTTTACCATTGGTAACATTGTAAGTCTGACCATCATTCATGGTAAAAGTGAGACCGTTTTCAGTCTGAGTCACACTGGTAATGTACTTACCTTCTTTGATTTTGCTTTCCAATTCTGCAATTTGTGTTTTCACACCATCGATTTGTCCTTGCAGATTATCGATATCATCGTCATAATCTTTACAAGATACAAATGTCCCTGTTGACGAAACCATTAAAGCTCCGAACAGGATTGCACTTAAAAATTTTTTGTTCATAATGAATTTAAATTTATAAATTTAAAAAAAAATAAAAATTGGTTGTTCATATTTGGTTTTAAAGGACTTAATTATCTTACATTTCATTTTTCCATTTGTATGTCATATAACGCTTCGGCGTATATCCCGACTGTCTGCCAAAAGCGGCATAGAAAGTACTTTTGGATGTAAAGCCGCTCCGTTGGGGAAGTTCCTTCAACGGGCAGTTTCCTGCACGTAAGAGTTCTTTGGCATATTCTATCCTGTAGCTGTTCACTAATTTCTTCAGACAACATCCGAAATACCTGTTTATCACATTCGACAGATAGGTCTGGTTTGTCTCAATCATCATACTCAATTTCTTCAGGGACAGTTTCGGATCAAGAAAAACCTGTTTTATCTCCAAGAAGTAAAGAAGGGACTTGTAAATATCCAAATCCACCTTTCTTGTCTCAATTCCGCCTGCAACAAACTCTTTCCGCCACTGTTTTTCAGCAGCATCAAAAAGCAAGTCCTTCTGCCTTTGAGAAACAAAAGAGGCTTTTTTACGTTTCAGAAATAGATATTCCATAATATTTCCCCTGTTCCAACTTTATTCAAGTACGGTTAAACTCTTAATTTTGCTGCAAATATACATACTTTATTGAAAACTCATCTATTTTTCTCATAAAAAAAATTAGTTTCTCGTAAAAAAGTGGCTTTTTCAGTATTTTTCAGGCAATTATATAAAGTATGGATGGGGGGAATATACATTAATTATATGAAGCTGATGAATGCTGTTTATAAGTTTCATTCCTATTTGCCATGGAACATAAAACAGCATGGGTATGGTATTATTATGGTTAAGGAAATATTTTGTGAGTGTGTTTTGCTGATATTTATTGGCTATGTACAGTTTAACCTTTATCTTTGCTGGTAATTCACCCTAAAAGGTTGGTTCGGATTGTTTGGCTTATGACTTATCTTCTCGATTTGTGATAAATATAGTTTCAAGACCGGTCGGATTCTTTTAATTTTTCCAGCATGTTTTTTATTATCCCAGAAAACACAGTATATCATTCAGGGTATTATCGTCCAGCTCTTCCAGGGCAACCAAAGCAGTACCGTTTGTTGCATATAAAACTCCGCTTCCGCCAAGAAATACATGGGTTATCGGATATGTATTGCCTTTTCTGTCTGCTATATACATATCTATACTCCTGTCATTCTCCTTCAGGCAGAGCCCCATGATACTATCCAAAACCATTCTTTTATCCATAACCTTCCGATATTTCATCCAAAAATACAAACTTATTATTTGAATAAGCAATGTTTGATGCAGTTTATCGGATTATGGCTGTGAAGTTATGACCGATAAACCGATGTTGAATGAGTAACCTTTTTTATTGTAACCTCTTAGACACGGAATTGTTTTGAACGAAATGAAATCATTCTCCAAATCGTTAAAACACTATTCCTGCCGGTTCAAATTCTAATATCTGAATTAAAACCAAACATATTTTTATGTTTACAGATTTTATCAACAGAATATTAGGTGCCGAACCAAGACTTTCGGTTTCTTATTGCTTGGAAGATGCTGTGCCGGACGGGAGATTTCCCCTGCGATGCAGGCCCAATGGAATGAATGTATCATTGGGAACTCTATCCGGATGGCTGGTGTAAGAACGGCTCAGGCCGAATTTCTTCTTCCAATAATGGAAGCAGGATGATGAATAGGTCTCATTCTCACAGAAATCTTTTATGGTCAAACCACTGGCTTGTTGCCTTTCATAAACTGACAGGAACTCTTCTTTACTCATTATTCGTTTCATGGTCTTTTTGTTGGCAAAGTAACGGAAGAGTGGATGGCTTTACAATGTGTACTTTATAAAATGCGTGCTGTCACTTCTTGCCCGATTATCTTTAGCGACTTCGGTGCTACACCGAAAATTAACTAACTTCTTTCTGTATTAAGGAATGGACACTTCGAGTGATTTCCTCTTTTAACTCGCCGGTAGTTTTCTTCAGCTCCAAAGTCTGTGATTCGTCAGAGGCTATCAGTTTCTTTATATCGTCAATTGTCATTGATAAAATCTTTTTATTATAATAAGGATGATTATTAATGATTTATAAATCTAGGTTTATATGATTGCCAAAAGACATTAATGCCGCCCCATTTTTTGAACACACTATAAATCTTAATTAGTCCACTTTCAAAATCCTCCTTTTTAGCAAAGGGTAAATTCCAGTTTTGTTTACCATTAAAATATGGTTCATAAGCAATTAGGATAAACTCAAGTAAAGACTTGAATATATCTTGTGGAATATATTCGGAATATGAATCAACTATCCAAGAGAAGTGATTCATACAACTGTTGAGATGTTGAGATTTCATTAAAACAAGTTTGTTTGCCAATAATATATATTCTCCCTGGTATTTAGGAAAACGAATTTCCGGTTTTATATCAACAAGCATTGATATAGCATCACTTGTCTCATCTCTTATAAGTAAATCATATATGCTGTGACATACATTTGACGCAACGGATACTCTTAATGAAATTATTTCGTTATAGATTTCATCATATTCTTTGGGAGAGATTGCTTTAAAAGTATTGCTTTCAATAAATGATTTCATTTCATCTAATAATGTAGCAAAATGATTTATGAAGAAGGTGGATTCCTCCTCTTTCTGATTATTACATACCTCTTTTATTTGATATAGTGATACTTTCATTTTTTCCCAAAGTACCTCCATTTCGGTTGCAGTAAAATCTATTTGGTTTGAAATACCTGTAATATCAATAAATGAATATCCTATAGTCATCCCCTTCTTCTCAATACCATTACGCCACAAAAATGGTGATTTCAAAACTATTCGTTTAATCACTGATACTAAATTCGAATCTTGTTTGATATAATGAGGTATAGCTTGTATTAAAGTACAGTCGGATTTTATCAAGGATTCTGGAAGCCTTTCCAAGCATTGTTGCACAGTCTGAGTATCAAGTAAAGTTATAAGGTTTAATATTACATAGATATGTGCAGGGATATTCCCGTTTTGACATAACCAAAGCAAATCCTGATAAATGTCTTGATAATATTTTGAAGCCACAAAGTCTTCGTTAGTAAGAGATTTTAAGGCTTTTGTTATTAGTAGATTTTTCCAATTATCAATACTTTCATGAGTATGAAGGATTTCGGAAATAACTCTAAGTTTAAAATCTTTGTCAGATGTCCAGGTCAATCCGAATGTCACTAATTCATAAAAATTCTCATGTGAATAATTTAAATCATCATACTTCCTTGTCCCATTTTCTGCATAAGGTTGTAATTTATCAAAGAACGTCGTGAAATCACTATTCCAAAATTTGGCATCCAAACCGATTAATAGTATTGAAAGAGATTTCATTATAGGAGTCCGATAGAAATTAGGGCATTCAGATTGTTCTAACGATGCAAATAATGATTTTACAATATTAGGAAGATAGGGAGTCAAACGGTCACAATATAATATCTTTTGACTAACAGACTTAGTGAGTTTCTCATCATTGTACTGAAGACTATAAAATAGACATGGATAGGGATAGTCCTGATAGAGATTATCACAAACAATGTTCCATTTTTCTATAGAGAATAATATTATATTACTGATATGCAAAGGTCGGCACAATTCAAAAAGAATACTTAATACTTTAAATGAATTGATAAACTTTGAATTGTCACTGTCAAAATCGAAAGACCGTGATTTATTGCCAAATGGAATTGCTTTATTGTTTTCTTTAATGGATTCTATTAATCTATTTAAAATATAGTCTGCATTTTTTATATATGGGCAATCTGTTTGTATTTGACTAACCTCATCAGAGAAGTCTATTGCATTATTCATGCTGCCATCCTGTCCGAAGGTATAATTTCGGCTAATTAGAGGTAATAATTCTAGTGCATTGAGATAATCTTGAATAGAATAATATAAATCTTGATTAGTCAATGGACGAATATCCTCAAATACATCTTCAGAGAAAAGGGCTTTGAACATCTGTTTTCTCACTTCATCAATCGGATTATCCTTTAAGGGTTTCCATGAATCGACAAGATATTTTGCACTTTTGAAATCAAAATTATATAAGTATTTCCAAATCTGAATAAATGGACTTATATGGTCATTCGTATCTGAAAACTTTTGATTTGTTAGAGCTTGTTCCTTATGTAACAAACATTTTAAATCTGACTGTAGTGAATTTTTACAAGTTCCTATCAGCTGATTATATATCTCATCGTCAAAATAATGACAAGGTAATAAAAGTTCTTCTCTGAGGGCTGAGAAAGCTAACATTAATTCAAGTTCAGACGCTGTATTCCATTTCCTTCGGAATCGACTCTGCAACCTCTGCAAAATATGATTCCTGTTGTGATGATCCGAATTGGATTGCAACGGAATTCTGTTTACATTTGCAGAACAATAAATGAATTTAATATCCTCACTTATTTTGGTGATATTCCAATCTTTTTTGGAGTATTGAATATCACTTATATATTTATTTATGCTATGCCATGTTTTCTTAATTTTAGGATAACATAAAGATGTCGGCAAAAGTTGTTTTAGAAACTGTATAATTCTTACTTTGTGACAATCACCTTCAAATAGATTGAATAGCTCGACACATTCAATATAATGATTTTTTAATAATAATCTCTTTTCTTCAGATAGAGGTTTATCAGCGGAATGTATGTAGAAAAATCTTGCTGAGTTCTTTTGAGATAACTCTTTCCTGATTTCTATATTCTTATCTACAACTTCTTTTACCCAAGACATCCATGATAGGAAATTTGGGTCATCACATGAAAAACCAATAATACAAAAAGCTCCTTTTAATAGTGATATTTTCATGTAATTAACAAACGGTTCATGTTTTATGGGATACTCTTTATAATCCTCTGATGTAATAATGTAATTACAATGGCGGTCTCCATCAAAACCATATGGGGCACTTTTATCTAATCTAATAGAACCATGCAGTTTAAATATGCTTCTTTTCCCATCCGTAAGAGATAACATCTCAGATGATGAGATAAGTTGATAAACAGATTCACGATGTTTCTGTAGCAATAATATCTGTGCTTTAATGCGAGCTATTTCATTTTGAACAATGTGGCAGTTATCCTTTATGTGTGAGATATTATCTGTAAACAAGTTGAGTTCGGGATAATTACAATTAAGCGTCTTAATAAAATGATTGTAATCCCCGTTGTCGTTCTGAATTGCAGTTGGTAAATTTACCTTTACTGCCTTCATATTGTCTTCTATTGAAATATATAAATATCCACTTAATTTTTCTTCATTGAGTTCAAGAAACTCTAATTTGTTTTGGAGGTTTCTTATTTCCGATAAGAGCTTTTGAGCTTTTCCGGTATTGCCAATAATATCAAGACAGTTATCATAATTAAATGTATAAATATGCTTTACATCAAGATTGAACAATAGCCTATGGCAAGTGACATCCGCGCTTTCTATAAATTCATTATTAAGAGTTACGATATACTCTGGTTCATCCGAATTTTCTTTAATTGAAATGGTAGGGGTATGTTGCTCTATATAGACATCAATAGCCTCATGAAATCCCTTCCTTCGTACATATTCTTGAGCTATTCCAAGATACCCGATTTCTTCAATTTTATGCTCAATTTCTTTTTCATCGTCTATATGATACATTTCTGTGATGATCGGCTTAAGAAGATCACCCCAATCGAAAAATTTATTAGACATGTTTTTACTGAATCCTGCCCCAATAATAAAAGATAGGCTCTTGTTGTTTAGTAAATGTTTAATACGAATTATCTGTTGTTCTGTTTGCATACTTTTTCATTTCTCTTTTTAGCGGTGTGCCATAAATAGACTGCACTCTTATCACATAACTTATTTCAAATATTTATTAAGAATAGCTTGCTTGCGTTTGGTTGGGGTGTGTCAAAACGTGGATAATGCTGTCGTTTAGTTCGTAGGGGCGAAGTTCGTTCGCCCGAAAACAGCTTGCTTTGTGTCTTCGGGCAGGTAAATCCTGCCCTACAGCTGACAATTGGATAGGTCATTTTAGTTTTGACACATTTACATTTGCAGTATTAAATATCCCAATAAAAGTATAAGTGTATATTTGAAAGGAAGAGTTGCAGTGAACTAACTTTGACACTAGTATAGGTTGAATCAGACTGTAACTCTCTTAATCGGAGAACCTATCCGGTTAGAACTGTAGGCTCACGATCTAATAAATGTATTAGTTGTTTCTCTTTCATGTTTAATACTGTAAATGCAAAGTTATGAATTATTCTCATTTTGTTAGTCTTGATGTATGGAAAAAAAACTTTCGATGCATCATTAATGTCTGCGGACGAAAAAGACTTGTGAAACAAGTCTTTTGATAACACTCCGGGAGGAATTCAATCCTTGTTAGCTTGGATAGCAGATTATCAGCTCTCTTTATCCGAAGTCTTGTTCTGTGCCGAAAATTGGAACTATACAAATTGCCGGACAAAGACTTGGTGAGATTGAGAAGATGGATTATTATGTGTGAGAATTTGGTCAAGCAAAAGTATCAAGCATAAAGTTATTGGAAACATTCTCCCAGATGGCAAAGTTAGCTGATGTGACAGAATCTATTTCTTTTTTGGAAGAGTAGCTCAATTCCATCAAAGAAAAGGTTCTGGAGGTGGAAGAGGCTATGGAGTAATTGATAGCCGCCAGTAGTTCTCTTTACACAAACTACTTGCTATTGAGAAATATAAAAGGGATAGGAATAATCAATGCCATTGTATTACTGTGTACTACTGACAATTTTCAAAGATTTGACAACCCGAGGAAATTTGCTTGCTATTGTGGGGGTGCTCCATTTGAACATACTTCAGGTATTTCCATATGGGGAAAAACGCAGACTTCTTCATTGGCACTGTATGAAGGACAAAAAAAACGGAATAATCCGGGTATTCTGCTGTCTGTTCTTACTATAAATAAAAGATCAGCAATAGCATATTACCATTTGTTTTCCAGATTGGATATGCTTGATCTGAACGGTGTACATTAATGTCAGATGGATGCTTCATTTAATTTGTTGGCTATATCCGGTTCTTATTATTTACGTAAATGGTGAAGTCTTTTATAAAAAGTTTATCAAACATATCTGCTTTATGATAATAATTGTATATTTGCACCGAAAACTTAAAATTATCTTTAATAAGATACGGAAGCTAAGTTCTTTTACCTGACTTCTTAAAGAAAAGAGAAATTAGAACTTATCTTTACACTAATCTTCTTTATGGGGAAATCTCCGGTAATGATTTTCCTATAAGGATATATATTTTTTGGTAAATTGGATAATTATTGATCATATGAAAAGCATTTCTGTTTTACGCTTGGCTGCAATTCTCTTGTGCTGTATGTACTTATTGGGATTTGCTTCACTTCAAGCCCAAGTAAACAAATGGGTAAATTATACCCCGAATTTGACCACTGTACTAAAAAATCCTGCCATGGGATGGATGATGTACGAAGAAGGTTGGTCTTTTCAGGGAACACGCCATAATAAAAGCAACATCTATACCCCCGAAGTTTTTTGGGAACAGATGGAAGAATGCAAGGCTGCTGATTATGCCAATATATTATATATCAGAATGCTATGGAAAGATCTGGAACCTGAAGAAGGTAAATATGCATGGATTTATAATGAACAGTATAAATGGTATATACAAAAAGCTAAAGACAAAGGACTTAAACTGGCATTTAGGGTGTTTTTTCATGGCGTAGATGGGGTACCATCCTATGTATACGAAGCCGGAGCTACAGAAAGTCCAATAGATGATGAAGGCAAAACTCAGCCTTATTATGACAATCCGGTATTTCTTGAAAAGCTGGATAAGTTTGTAGAAGCTTTCGCAAAAGAATATGACAATCCGGATGAGGTGGATTATATTGATGCGTATGGATTGGGAAGATGGGGAGAAGGACATGGTTTAGCACTCGAAAAGAAGGAGAATTTGGAAACTGTCATCCGACAGGTAACCGGATCGTATGCAAGGCATTTTAAAAAAGTGCTTACAGTGATGAATCTTTCGCAGAGTGACTATAGATTCTCCAAGCCGCTTGTATATGATAAGTTAGGGTTTCTTCCCCGTAGGGATGGTATAGGCAGTTTTTGGTTTTCTAATGAAGAACGTGCGATGGTGCATG
>OGHU01000140.1_pt1 | contig 45603 bp, 39 predicted proteins | sample 1571521 | NCBI WGS metagenome assembly OGHU01 (sample SAMEA2581963, study PRJEB24529) | metagenome | biome: Human gut stool | place: China | collected 2011 | reverse complement strand
TGCCGTATGCTATGGTAGATTCCATTGCTAAAATGGTGCCACGCGAAATTGGAATTACGATTGATAAAGCTCTGCAGATGAATCCGGAGCTTCGTAAGCTTTATGAGTCGGATGAGACGGTGACGCATCTGATCGATATGGCGAAGCGTTTGGAAGGACTTCCAAGACACTGCTCCATGCATGCTGCCGGTGTTGTAATCTGTCAGAAGCCTGTAGATGAGTATGTACCGCTTTCAAGGGCAGCAGACGGAACAATCACAACGCAGTTTATTATGACAACACTTGAGGAACTTGGACTTCTGAAAATGGACTTCCTGGGTCTTCGTACATTGACTGTGATACAGAATGCAGTGCTGCTTGCAAGAAGAAAGCAGCCGGAACTGAATATCAATCAGATAGATTACAATGATCAAAAGGTGCTGGATTATATCGGAACCGGTAAGACAGATGGTGTGTTCCAGCTTGAGAGTGCTGGAATGAAAGGGTTCATGAAGGAATTGAAGCCGGAGAACCTGGAAGATATCATTGCCGGTATCTCCCTGTACCGTCCGGGCCCAATGGATTTTATCCCACGCTATTTAAAGGGTAAAAATGATAAGACCTCTATTACCTATGAGTGCCCTCAGCTGGAGCCCATCTTAAGCCCGACCTATGGCTGTATCGTTTACCAGGAGCAGGTTATGCAGATCGTCCGTGACCTGGCTGGCTATACCATGGGCCGAAGCGATCTGGTGCGCCGTGCCATGAGTAAGAAAAAGACGGCTGTCATGGAAAAAGAGCGTCAGAACTTCGTTTATGGAAATGAGGCAGAGGGAGTAAAGGGCTGTATCGCCAATGGGATTGATGAAAAGACGGCAAACCATATTTACGATGAGATGATCGATTTTGCAAAATATGCATTTAATAAGTCTCATGCTGCAGCTTATGCTGTGGTTTCTTATCAGACGGCTTATTTAAAATATTATTATCCAAAAGAATTTATGGCAGCACTTATGTCTTCTGTTATGGATAATGTAAGCAAATTTTCGGAATATATCTTAACCTGCCGCCGTATGATGGATATTGCCATCCTGCCGCCGGATATCAACGAAGGAGAAAGCGGCTTCTCTGTATCAGGAGATGGTATCCGCTATGGACTTTCTGCGATCAAAAGCGTGGGAAGGCCGGTCGTAGACGCAATCCTGGAAGAACGGAAGAAAAACGGTATTTTCAGTTCCATGGAAGATTTTATCAACCGTATGACCAACAAAGAGGTGAACCGCCGTACCATTGAAAACTTTATTAAGTCCGGAGCTATGGACTCTCTTCCTGGCACCAGACGGCAGAAGGTGGCAGTGGCGCCGATCCTTCTTGACAATAAAGCAAGGGAGCGTAAAAACGCCTGGGAAGGCCAGATGAGTCTGTTTGACCTGGTATCAGAGGAAGAGAAAAAGGAATATCAGGTATCTTTCCCGGATGTGGGAGAGTATTCCAAGGAAGAGCTGCTGGCTTTTGAAAAGGATATTCTGGGCGTATACATCAGCGGTCATCCATTAGATGATTATGAAGGTCTCTGGAGAAAGAATATCACTGCCACATCTGCTGATTTTATTGTAGATGAAGAGACAGAAGAAGCAGTGGTAAAAGATGGCATGAAGGTGGTAATAGGCGGTCTAGTGGCCGGAAAAGTGGTAAAGACCACAAGGAGCAACCAGCTGATGGCATTTATCACACTGGAAGATCTGATGGGCTCTGTGGAAGTGATCGTTTTTCCGAAAAATTACGAAGCGGACCGGGATGTTTTAACAGAAGACTCCAAGATCTTTATCAAGGGCAGAGTGTCCTTAGGAGATGAACCGGTGGGCAAACTGGTATGCGAGAAGGTGATCCCATTTTCAAAGGTTCCAAGACAGCTGTGGCTGCAGTTTGAAGATAAAGAAATATATCAGGCCATGGAAGGGGAAATTTTAGGCATTTTAAAAGAAAGTGAAGGCCCGGACAGCGTAGTTATCTATTTAAAGAAGGAGCGGGCAAAGAAAATACTGCCTGCAAACTGGAAAGTAGAGGCTGCAGGGGAGCTGATGGAAACATTGATTTGTAAACTTGGTGAAAAAAATGTCAAGCTTGTAGAAAAAAACTTGATTAATCTGGGAAAATGAATTAGAATAGCGTTGTGTATTTATTTAAGAACAGAAGCAACGCACATCAGACCTGGAGATGTGCTTAAAACAAGGAGGTAGATTGGTATGGCAAAGTCAGTAAAGACCATTGGAGTATTAACCAGCGGAGGTGATGCTCCTGGAATGAACGCGGCCATTCGTGCGGTTGTAAGAGGCGCGATCAATAAGGGCCTGAAAGTAAAAGGTATTATGAGAGGATATGCCGGACTTTTGGATGAAGAGATCGTGGATATGGATACTACCAGTGTATCTGATATCATTAACCGGGGCGGTACCATTCTTTATACAGCAAGATGTATGGAATTTACAAAACCGGAAGGACAGGAGAGAGGCGCAGAGATCTGCCGCAAGCATAACATTGACGGTATCGTAGTCATCGGCGGTGACGGATCTTTCCGTGGTGCAGGAAAACTTTCTGCACTGGGCATCAACACCATCGGACTTCCTGGAACCATTGACCTGGATATTGCATGCACGGATTATACCATCGGCTTTGATACAGCTGTAAACACAGCTATGGAAGCCATTGATAAGATCCGTGATACATCTACCTCCCACGAACGCTGCAGTATCGTTGAGGTTATGGGCCGTAATGCAGGTTATATCGCGTTATGGTGCGGTATTGCAAACGGGGCCGAGGATATTCTTCTTCCGGAGCGCTATGACGGCGACGAGCAGGCTCTTATCAACCGTATTATCGAAAACCGTAAGAGAGGTAAGAAACATAACATCATCATCAATGCAGAGGGCATCGGACATTCCGGTTCCATGGCAAAGCGTATTGAAGCAGCAACCGGTATCGAGACCCGTGCTACCATTTTAGGCCACATGCAGCGTGGCGGTACACCTACCTGTAAGGACCGTGTATACGCATCTATTATGGGTGCAAGAGCGGCAGAACTGTTAGCAGAAGGAAAGAGCAACCGTCTGGTAGCTTACAAGCATGGTGAGTTTGTAGATTACGATATTCAGGAAGCACTGAATATGAAGAAGGATATTCCTGAAGAGCAGTACGAGATCGCAAAGCTGCTGGCAAGATAATAAATGTCTGGTCTGCCAGCTGTATGATAAGAATACAAAGTCCGCCGTTACCGACATCTGCCGGTGCAGCGGACTTTCATGTGTTTCATAAGCCATTAACGAACAAACCGCCTGCGTAAACAGGCAGTAGAGCACGTCAGTGCGGATTTGTGAGTGTGGTGGGGTGATGTATAGAAAGGAAAGAAAATATGACAGATAAAGTAGTGCTCTGCGGAGCCAATTCCTATGAGCAGAAATACTATTTCAACGAGGAATTCCAGTCCCTGCCTCAGTCTGTAAAAGATGAACTGCACATTATGTGCGTTCTTTTTACAGAAGATGTAGGCGGTATCCTTACTATGGAATACGATGAAAAGGGAAATCTGGATTTTCAGGTCATCTCTGAAGAGGGAGATTATCTCTTTGATGAGATCGGAAGTGTATTAAAGATCAAGGAGTACCAGGAGACAAAGAAAGAGCTTCTGGAAGCGTTGGAGCTTTATTACAGAACCTTCTTTTTAGGGGAAAATGTAGACTGGGAAGAGGAAAAAGAGGACCAGGAAGGCGACGATAAGGGAGAAACAGATGAAGTTTAAGATCGGTGATACCCTTTTAGATAACAACGTATTTCTGGCACCTATGGCAGGTGTGACAGATCTGCCTTTCCGCCTTTTATGCAGGGAACAGGGTGCAGGCATGTCAGTGACAGAAATGGTCAGTGCCAAGGCTATTTTATACAAAAACAAAAACACAAAAGAACTTCTGGCAGTGGATCCGGCAGAAGGTCCTGTTTCTGTACAGCTGTTTGGCTCCGATCCGGAGATCATGGCAGCGATCGCAGCCCAGATCGAGGACGGGCCCTATGTTGCCATTGATGTAAATATGGGATGCCCGGTGCCAAAGATCGTCAACAATCACGAAGGTTCTGCTCTGATGAAAGATCCGGCCCAGGCAGAAAAAGTGCTTACTGCTATGGTAAAGGCAGTGAAAAAGCCGGTGACTGTAAAATTCCGTAAAGGCTTTAATGACCAGAACATTAATGCCGTTGAGTTTGCAAAAATGGCAGAAAGCTGCGGCGTAGCAGCTGTGGCAGTCCATGGCCGCACCAGGGAACAGTATTATTCCGGAAAGGCAGACTGGGATATTATCCGCCAGGTAAAAGAGGCGGTAAAGATACCGGTGATCGGAAACGGAGATGTATTTACACCTGAGGACGCAAAACGACTGTTAGATGAAACCGGCTGTGATGGTATTATGGTAGGCAGAGGAGCCAAGGGAAATCCCTGGATCTTTAAACGCATTACCCATTATCTGGAAACAGGTGAACTGCTGCCGGGACCTACCCTTATGGAAGTACGGGATATGATCCTGCGCCATGGAAAGATGCTCACAGAGTACAAGGGCGAGATGATCGCCATGCGTGAAATGCGCAGCCACATGGCCTGGTACACCAAGGGAATGCGAAATTCCGCGGCCCTGCGCTGTGAGATCAACCAGGTAGAGACATTGGAAGGTCTGGCAGAGCTTCTGGAAAAGCGGATGGAAGCAGAATAAGAGCTGGTAAAAGAAAAATAAAACCAGGAACAGATAAAAATAAAAAAGCGTTATTTAGATAAAAATATAACAAAATGACAGCAAAGAGCAGGCAGGACAGAAGGAAAGTCTTACCTGCTTTCTTTCTTTTTTAGAGATATAACTTATTTTAATTTAATACATGTTATGAAAATAAAGTAGAACAGCACATGTCTTAATTAATACAAGATATGGCGGAATAAACCAAAGGAAAATAGAAAAAATAGGGGGTTTTTAGAAAAATGTGCCTAAAAAATAAAGAAAAACTTGTAGAAAAGTTAAAAAAATCTAAAATACACTTGACTTATTTTAATACATGGTGTATGGTTATTACACCATACAGTTGCAGACAGGAGAGGAGGCAACACTGTGAATAAATTATCAAATAAACCTTTATATGATCAGGTGTTTGACCAGATCAAAGATATGATACGCAGTGGTACCTACTGCGCCGGGGATCAGCTTCCCAGCGAAAAGGAACTGATGGAACGTATGGGAGTCAGCAGAGTAACTGTCCGCCAGGCACTTCGCCTTTTAGCTGATGCAGGTATTATTGAGACCCGCAAAGGAAAGGGAAGTATCGTCAGCGTTGACTGGAAAAATTTGCTGGATCCCGGAGAGTTAAAAGACCAGGCAGAAAAATACTGGCGTCAATTTGAACTCTCCACAAAGGCCAGAAGGCTCATCGAACCTGCTATTGCAAAGCAGGCGGCGTTTATGGCTACACCGGAAGATATTGCCAGACTGGAGCGTATTTACGAAAACGACCAGGTGGTGATCGAAGGCCCGAATCTGTATGTGGAAGAGGGCAGAGGACTTCAATCTTTCCACGGCTGCTTATGGGAGATCGTAAAAAATCCCCTGTTAGAGCCGGTATGGAACGCAGTTGTCCTTCCTTCCAATGAGATCCGTACACTGCCTCTTATTTTTCCTGTAGACCAGGAGTTAAACAGAGAACAGGTACGTATCCAGCATGGAAATATTCTGGAAGCAGTGAAAAACCATGATGGTGAATACGCATATTTTCATATGTTAGTCCACTGCGACTGGATTTATAACACATATAAGCAGTATTTTGATGAATTCTGCAGGTAAACTCTGATACCGGATTGCTACGTGCTATGCACTCTCGCAATCCTTAAAAACATTCGTAATCCGCTCATTTTTCTTCAAAAAATGGCTACTTACTCATGTTTTTTGCGGGTCCCAAGTTCAAAAATCCTCCTGCAAGCAAGCTTGTGTCGGATTTTAGACCTTTTGACCCTGGTATCATATCATTTATTTAAAAAGTCAGTCTCATCTGATACCATACCACATTTCCGTGGACAGACGGGGAAACGCCTTCGTTTACGAAACCGAATTTTGCATAGTAATGGATCAGTTTGTCCTTGCAGGTAAGTACCAGGCCTTTGCGCCCCTGTTTTCTGGCGTCTTCAATAGCAGCTTTGATCAGTTCACCTGCATAGCCTTTTTTGCGGCAGGAAGGAATGGTATTGACCCCGAAGATCATCTGCCATGCACCATTTTCATTATGCATTTCTCCTTTTTCATACATTTCATCTGTCAGGTCGGCTTCATCTGTGACCATACCGTCTACAAAGGCGATCAGTTTGTCATTTTCATCAAACATCAGCCAGAAATGGTCTGCATAATAAGCCAGGCGGTTTTCAAAGTCCTTTTTTGTGGCTGCTTCAGCAGCCGGGAAACACTCTGCTTCTACAGCAGTTAATGCGTCTAAGTCATTTAATGTTGCAGTTCTGATTTTCATAATAGTATTTAAATCCTCCATATTGTATAAATGTTCATGCAAACAATGCGCCAGAGGCGCAGGCTGTTATGTTTAATCTGCCAGCAGATACTTATCAATGGCTTCTGCGCATCCGTTATGGTCGCAGTCAGCTACGATCACATCAGCCAGGGCTTTGATGGGTTCGGTTGCATTTCCCATGGCAACGGCCAGACCGGCAGTTTTTAATGCCATGGTATCGTTATCTGCATCACCTACAGCAATAGTCTGTTCTAATGGCAGTCCCAGATGTTCACACAGCTTTTTAAGTCCTACACCTTTGTCGATCCCTTTGGCAGAACACTCTAAAGAGGTAGACTCTGCCAGAGCCAGTGCAGTTTCAAGACCGGCTGCTTTAATGCGTTCCACGGTGCGCGCCCGTGAGGCTTCGTCTCTGTGGTAAAGGTTCAGCTTCAGCACAGGAAATGGCTCTTCACAGAAAGAATTGTAAATATTTTCCAGTTTGTCAGTGATCTGATCAAACATGGTCTGGTAAATGCCCATATGAAAATCAGCCATATGGGACTGCTGATCCTTCTGGACAATGGAACGCTCTGAAAGTACATGGATCATGGCTCCTTCTTCCATGCCAAATTCCGTCAGCTTTTTTACGATCCCAGGGTCAAGAACCTGGGAATACAGTGTTTTCTTTTCTTTCAGGTCATAAACACAGGCACCGCTGACACAGTCTAAATAGCGCAGTCCCGGTATGATCTCTGTAAACGCATTCAGTTCAGCCAGGTTGCGGCCGGTACACAGGATAACAGTTTTTCCTGCATCGGTTGCCCGTTTAATGGCGTTTAAAGTTTCAGGGGAGATCTGTTTATTTGAATTTAAAAGAGTTCCATCCATATCAAAGGCGATCAACTGATATTGACTCATGGTAAAATCCTCCAAGGGTAAGTTCACGAACCCCGCACTGGCGTGCTTATCTGCCTGCTATTGCAGGCGGTTCGTTCGTTAATGATTATATCATATTTCCCTAACCGTGTACAAAAATAATCATGCACAGGCTGCAAAGGGCATACAACTGGTATAAGAGCACAGGAAAGGCGCTTGAAAAAGCAGGAAAGGCAGTCCATGTTCCGATTTCGCTTCAAATTCTTGGCAGACAGTTATCTGCTGTTGTTTAGTTTTTTTCTGGGAATGATAGGGGCAGCGTTATTTTTCTGGTGGCGTTATCCTGTATTTCCTTCTTATTTATTTTACAGTTATGGAATAACAGGAAACAAAAACTTTACAGAAGCGTTTCTGATCGTCATAAAACAGCGTTTTTTCCAGCTGGGTGCAGGGTGGCTCTGCGGGCTTACGGTTTACAGTGTATGGCTGTTTGGGATACTGACCTGTTTCTGGTCTTTCAGCCTGGGAATGGGAGTTATTTATTTTACATTGGAAAAGGGACTCTGGGGACTGCCTCTGTTTTTGCGTTCCCTTCTTCCTCAGGGGATATTTTATCTCATGGTCTGGTACATTCTTTCCAGATGGTCTTTTAGTACAAGAAAAAGGCTGCGATTGCCAGCGTTGGCTTTTTTAATGCTCCTTACGGCCTGTGGAGCAGCCTTTGAGGCATACCTTTTTTCATTTTGAAACGATGAGTGAACGAAAACTATTTAAAAGTATAAAAAAATAAATTATACTGTAAAAATGGAGTAAAAACTGCACTGTGTACCGGGGGAACAAAATGATATCAGAGATAAACAGCTTCACCGCATATCTTCAGGAAGTGAAGCACACGGCAAAAAATACAGAAGTATCCTACCACCGGGATCTGCTCCAGATGGCAGGATTTATGGAAGAAATGGGGATCACACAGGTGGAGAAGGTGACGAAGACCAGTTTGAATTCCTATATCCTGTATCTGGAAAAAGAAGGAAAAGCGGCAGCTACCATTTCCAGGGAACTGGCGTCCATCAAGGCATTTTTCAGCTATCTTGTTAAGGAAAGAAAGATAAAAAGGGATCCGGCGGAATTTCTGCGTGCTCCCAAAATTGAACGCAAAATACCGGTGATACTGACCATAGAGGAAATACATGCCCTTTTGGCACAGCCGGGAAATACAACAGCGAAAGAACTGCGGGATAAGGCCATGTTGGAATTACTATATGCAACAGGAATCCGGGTATCAGAACTGATCAGTCTGAAATTAGAGGATGTGAACATGCAGATCGGTTATATCACCTGTCATGATGGCAGTAAAGACCGGATGATCCCCTTTGGAAAAGGGGCGAAACAGGCGCTGCGTACTTACCTGGACAAGGCAAGAAGTTCTCTTTTAAAGGGGCGTGCCTGTGAGTGGCTGTTTACCAATTGCAGTGGCCAGCCTATGAGCCGTCAGGGCTTTTGGAAGCTGATCAAATATTATGGGGAAAAAGCGGGGATCAAAGAGGATATTACGCCTCATACTCTGCGCCATTCTTTTGCAGCCCACCTGATCGGGGATGGCGCGGATATCCATGCAGTCCAGGCTATGTTAGGACATGGGGATACCGGCGCTTCCCAGATGTATGCTGTGTATGCGGCAGCTACAGCTGCCCGGTCAGATAGTTAAAGATCTCATGGGCATAGTGAGAATTTTTCACGGTATCATTCCACAGGGTTTCATCATCATAAAGCGTGTAAGTGAGAGAGGACTTGTATTCTTCCTTAAAAGAAGGTTCCCACAAAGAACCGAACTGAGGCAGGAATAAGCCCTCTTTTTTGCTGTAGCAGTTTTTTGCAGTGGCTTTTTTCCGGGCAGAACGGTCCACATATTCTCCAATGCTTTTATGGATCGCTGTATCTTCTAAAGGCAGGTAATAATAATTCTGGTAATCCGGGTAGAAATATTTTAAAGTGCCTTCATACAGAGTTAAATTGCAGGCCAGGCAGTTGTCATGAAGCTCCAGGCTTAAAGGATTTAAGGTATATTCTAAAGGAATGGGGACGCTGTAAGGACTTTCCCACAAAAGATTGACAAATGGATGGGAATATCCGGCTTCGTCCGTGTAGGAATACAACTTATGACTGCAAAGGGTAAAATCCGACTCAAACAGATCTGCATAATTTAAAATGGGCAGGATGGAAGGCATTCCCCGCAGGTCATCTGCATTGTGCAGTATCAGCAGGTCAAAGAGGAATTTCTCATGGGTGTGCAGGTATTCACGGTACACATCGATCAGCTGCCCGCCGTTGTATTTGTCCTCTCTATGTACCCCTAAAAACTGTTCAATGGATTTCTGTTTCATGTTTTCCAGTTTTAAAAGTTTTCTGTAGGGCTTTATTTTCTTGAAAATATCAATGCTTATAAGGTCATCAAAATGGTAGTCAAGGCCCAGACGTTCGCAGCATTTTAAAAGATAGGGGATATCAAAACGGTCTCCGTTAAAATGGATCAGGATCTTAAAACGTTTTAAAAATTCAAAAAAGGCATCTAAAAGCTCTTTTTCCGCCTGTCTTGTATCTGCAAACCACTGGATCAGCTTCCAGCCAAATCCGTCAAAATAAGTACAGCCAATGAGATACAGCTGGGAAGTTTCACCGGAAAAGCCGGTGGTCTCTATATCAAAAAATAAAAGATCCTTTAAAGGACCAATGCGGTCTAAAGGATATGTGTTTGGAAATTCAATGGGATGTTTAATGGTGATCATAAAAATCCTTTCTGGTCTGCCCGGCATATCTGATCCTGAAAGACCAGAACGCAAACCGCCCTTAGTTTAGCTGATTTTTAAGTAAAATGCAAGGAAAGAGTATCGAATATTTGTTCGGTGTCCTGCTTGCATTGAGGCGGTGTGTATGTTATGATTGATAGATGACGAAGTATCGCATGTAGGTGCGAAACCAGATAAAAGGAATATAGAACAGATGATTTCATATATAAAAGGAGCCCTTGGGGCAGTAGAAGATGATGTGATCGTAGTGGAGACTGGAGGCATCGGACTGGCAGTCCATGTACCCCTTTCACTTTTAGAGGAACTTCCGGCCTTAGGGGAAGAAGTGACCGTTTATACGTATTTCCAGGTGCGGGAAGATGCTATGACTTTATATGGTTTTCTTCACAGACAGGACAGGGAAATGTTCAAGCAGCTGATCGGGGTCAATGGAATTGGTCCCAAAGGAGCTCTTGGTATCCTTTCTATTATGCGGCCGGATGATCTGCGGATCGCCATTGTCAGCGGGGATGCAAAAGCTATTTCCAAGGCACCGGGCATCGGCTCAAAGACGGCCCAGAGACTGATCTTAGATCTTAAGGATAAAGTAGATTTAGAGGAAGTGATGATGGCTTCCTTTGGAGGCGGAAAGGAAGATACTTCCGGTGCTGGTACAGGCGCATCTGTGGCAGGTATGGCAGCAGCTGCAAAAGAGGCAGTGGCAGCTTTAACAGCTCTTGGGTATACGAATATGGAAGCTTCCAAAGCAGTAAAGAAAGTGGAGATCACAGAAAATATGAGTGTAGAAGACATTTTAAAGGCTTCTTTAAAGCATTTGAGTTTTTTATAGTTTTAACAGAACGTTATATCATTTGAGGTATATATGGAACGGAGAATTATAACAACAGAGGCAACAGAAGAGGATGTGCGGATAGAAACCACCCTGCGTCCCCAGTGCCTCAGTGATTACGTGGGCCAGGAAAAGATCAAATCCACCCTGAAAATATACATAGAAGCGGCAAAAAGCAGAGGGGAAGCCTTAGACCATGTATTATTTTACGGTCCCCCAGGATTTGGAAAGACCACCCTTTCCGGTATCATTGCTAACGAGATGGGAAGCAGGCTGAAAGTGACCAGCGGGCCGGCCATTGAAAAGCCGGGAGAGATGGCTGCTATTTTAAATAATCTTCAGGAGGGGGATGTTCTCTTCGTAGATGAGATCCATCGTTTAAACCGTCAGGTAGAAGAAGTTCTCTATCCGGCGATGGAAGATTTTGCCATTGATATTATGCTGGGAAAAGAGTCCAGTGCCAGAGCCATCCGTCTGGAACTGCCTCACTTTACCTTAGTAGGAGCGACTACCAGGGCAGGACTGTTGTCCGCTCCTTTAAGAGACCGTTTTGGAGTGGTCCAGAGAATGGAATTTTATACGCCGGAGGAGCTGCGCACGATCATCCAGCATTCTGCTACGATCTTAGGTGTGGAAATAGAACCGGAAGGTGCCATTGAACTGGCAAAACGTTCCAGGGGAACCCCGCGACTGGCAAATCGCCTTTTAAAGAGAGTAAGAGATTTCGCCCAGGTTAAATATGATGGTGTGATCACAAAAGAAGTGGCAGATTTTGCTCTGGATATCATGGATGTGGATAAAATGGGACTGGATCAGAATGACAGAAATATCCTTTTGATGATCATTGAAAAGTTTTCCGGCGGTCCGGTAGGACTTGATACCCTGGCAGCAGCTTTGGGAGAAGATGCGGGAACTTTGGAAGATGTATATGAGCCATATCTTTTAATGAACGGTCTGATTAACAGAACACCCAGGGGAAGAATGGCTACAGAAAACGCATATCGTCATTTGGGCTTGGAAATGAAGTAAAAATGTGGTATCCTTTTAACGAAAATGCCTCACAGACAGGAGATGGAAGATCAGAATGGATACAAAGAATTATACACAGGTTTTGATTGATGGAAAAATATATACGTTAGGCGGAAGCGAAGATGAAGCATATCTTCAGAAGGCAGCCAGCTATGTAAATGAAAAGATAACCACCATGCACGCGCTTCCTGGTTTCAGTAAACAGAGTGCTGATTACCAGCAGCTTATGCTTTTACTGAACATTGCAGATGATTATTTTAAGACAAAAGAAACTGCGGATCAGATGGAAGAGCAGAGAGACAGAATGGAAAAAGAGACTTACAGCTTAAAACATGAGTTAGTAAGCACCCAGATGAAGTTAGACGGTGTTTTAAAGGACTTGGAGGAACGCCAGCGTCAGCTTCAGGAATTATCTGCAAAGCTTTCAAAAACCGAACGGGAATTAAGAGCTGCAAAGAAGCAGGCAGCACTGGCAGCAACCTCTGAAAATGGGGAAGAGGAAGTAGTTGAGGATGAAGTGGTAGACACTGTGATCGAAGGAGATGAACCGGTCAGTGAGTCTGTACCAGCTTTAGATGAGACTGCAGCTGCACAGGCAACAGAAAGCGGTTTTGTACAGGCGGATATGCCAATGCAAAATCCTTCTTTCCAGACAAAGACAGGACTTTCTGATCAGGAACTTGCAAGAAAGGCTCTTCAGGCAGCCAGAAAAGCCGGTTTCCACAGAAACGGACGCAGATAAAACACAGATAGACTAAAGGGGGCGCGCTACAGTTTGCAGTGGCCCCTTTTTTGCATAGGATCAGGAAAGGTAAGATCATGATAAATAAAAGAAAAGCAGAGCTTTTGGCGCCGGCAGGTTCTTTTGACAGTTTAAAGGCAGCTGTGGCAGCAGGAGCGGATGCGATCTATATGGGAGGCAGCCGTTTTGGTGCCAGAGCTTATGCACAGAATGCAGCAGGAGAAGAAATGGTGGAAGCCATCCGGTATGCCCATCTTCACGGCTGCCGTCTGTACATGACGGTCAATACATTATTTAAGGAAAAAGAACTGGACGAGCTTTGTGATTACATGAAGCCTTACTATGAAGCAGGGTTAGACGGCGTGATCGTCCAGGATCTGGGAGCCCTTCAGGTAATGAAACGGGCTTTTCCGGGAATGGAGCTTCATGCAAGCACCCAGATGACGGTTACCAGTGTATACAGCGCAAAAATGTTAAAAGAAATGGGCTGCTGCCGCGTCGTTCCGGCCAGAGAACTGTCTTTAGAAGAGATTTCCCGTATTTACAAAGAAACGGGAATGGATATTGAAACCTTTGTCCATGGTGCTTTATGTTACTGTTATTCCGGTCAGTGTCTCATGAGCAGCCTGATCGGCGGCCGCAGTGGCAACAGAGGCCGCTGTGCCCAGCCATGCCGCCTGCCTTACCGTGTATGGGAGGGAGACAAGGCAGAGGGAAAGAGCTTAAACAAAGAGAACCAGAAGTTTGTATTAAGTTTAAAAGATCTGTGTACGCTGGATATTTTACCGGAGATCTTAGAGGCAGGAGTATATTCTTTAAAGATCGAAGGAAGAATGAAGAGCCCGCGATATACAGCAGGTGTAGTCCGCATTTACAGAAAATATCTGGATCTGTATGAAACCTATGGGAAAGACGGTTATTATGTGGATCCGGAAGATAAAAAAGAACTGCTGGATCTGTTTGACAGGGGAGGTTTTACCTCCGGTTATTATGAGAAGCACAATGGAAAAGACATGGTCGCTTTAAAAGAAAAGCCGGAATTCCGTGAAGGAAATCAGAAACTGTTTGATTTTCTGGATGCAAACTATGTGGAAAAAGAGAAAAAGGAACCGGTTGTTGGAAAGGCTGTTTTTGAGGAAGGAAAACCGGCTGTCCTGGAACTGACACAGGGAAATGTAACTGTAAAAGTGGAAGGACAGATCTGCCAGAGTGCCCAGAACCAGCCTGCAACAGAGGAAAAAGTGCGTAAGCAGTTAAATAAGACAGGTGCCACTTCCTTTTACTTTGAGCAGCTGGATATTGAGTTAAAGGGAAATATTTTCCTGCCGGTACAGGCATTAAATGAACTGCGAAGAGAAGGCTTTGAGAAGCTGACGGAAAAAATACTGGCTCAGTGGGAGAGAAAGGCAGAGTCTCTGGTGCAGACAGAACAGGAACTTCCTGCTGATGTACAGTCTGCTTCCAAAAACATTCACAGCTTTGCTTTCCTTACTGCATCTCTGGAAGAAGAATGTCAGTTGGAACCAGCTCTTTCCTGTGATGCTGTAAAACGCATTTATATCGATGCAGATGGATTTAAACCGGATCAGTGGGGAAAGATCGTAAAGCAGTGTGAAGCAAAGGGAAAGGAATGCTTCCTTACACTTCCACATATTTTCCGCACCCATGCCATGAAGTTCTTCTCTAAAAACAGGAAAAATCTGGAAAATGCAGGTTTTACCGGTGTTCTGGCCCGTACTTTGGAGGAAGTTTCCTGGTTAAAGGAAGAAAAAATAGAGCTTCCATTTGCTCTGGATGCCTCTGTTTATGCATGGAACCGGGAAGCAGTGCACACATTAAAGGAAATGGGACCGGAATTTATTACCATGCCGTGGGAATTAAACAGCAGAGAGTTAAAGGCAGTGGCAAAAGCCTGTGAGAGGGACGGAATACCGGGAGAACTGATCATTTATGGGCATGCTCCTATGATGGTTTCTGCCCAGTGTGTGGTAAAAACATTAAAGGGATGTACAGCCAAAAGGGAACACCTTATAATGAAGGACCGCACCGGTGCCGGGCTTCCATTAAAGGCACATTGCAACTTCTGCTACAATACCATTTTAAATCCTCTTCCGTTATCTTTATTTGGCAATGAAGAGGCAGTAAGAGAGCTGAACATGGCTTCCCTGCGTCTTTCTTTTACAAGAGAAGGAAAAGAAGAAACCCAAAAGATACTGGAAGCTTTTGCTGCTTCTTTTATAGAAGGAAGAGAAATTGTCGAACCAGTGAAAGATTTTACAAGAGGACATTTCAGACGGGGAGTAGAATAGCCTATGACAAATCTGATCGTGGAAGTATCCAAATATCTGATGATATTGCTGATGGCCATTTATACCTATGCCAATTTCCGTTTCTTTTCTTTCCCGGATCTGGAACGGAAGAGAAAAGTGTGTGCAAGGCAGAACCGGGCCATGTTTTTACTGCATTTTCTGGCATATGTGGTGATGTATCTGAAAACAGAAGATGAAACGTTAAGGCGGATGCTGCTGGTATTTTATATGGGACAGGTGGTGTTTTTCCTGTTTTACATTTATATCTACCGGTTTATTTACAGGAATGTGTCAAGACTTCTGGTAAATAACTGTTGTATGCTCCTGGCCTGTGGTTTTATCATGCTTACCAGACTGTCTTTAGATAAGGGACTGGATAAGGCTTTTAAGCAGTTTGTGATCGTAGCAGCGGCTGCGATCCTTTCCTGGCTGGTGCCTTTTATCATGGAACGGTTCTGGCAGCTTTATAAATTCCAGTGGGTGTATGCAGGGATCGGGCTGGCTGCGCTTTTAGTTGTATGGGTAGCAGGAAATGAAAGTTTCGGCGCTCAGTTATCACTGACTGTTGGCGGAATCTCCATCCAGCCATCAGAGTTTGTAAAGATCAGTTTTGTATTTTTTGTAGCGTCCATGTTTTATCAGTCACTGGATTTTAAGAACATATGCATTACCACAGTGGTGGCAGCTCTTCATGTAGTGATCCTGGTGTTGTCAAAAGACCTGGGAAGCGCCCTGATCTTTTTTATCAGCTATGTGATCATGCTGTTTATTGCTACAGGAAACTGGCTGTATCTGATCGCGGCAGGTGTTCTTGGAAAAGGTGCTACATCCATTGCATATACACTTTTTGACCATGTAAGACGAAGATTTACAGCATGGAAAAATCCATGGGCAGATATTGATAACACAGGATATCAGATCACCCAGTCCCTGTTTGCTATTGGAACAGGTGGCTGGTTTGGCATGGGACTGTGCCAGGGAATGCCAAACAGGATCCCGGTAGTGGAAAAGGATTTTATTTTTGCTGCTATCTCCGAAGAAATGGGAGCAATCTTTGCTATCTGCGTCCTTCTGATCTGTCTGGGCTGTTTTATCCAGTTTATGATGATCGCAACCCAGATGCAGGCCATGTTTTACAAGATCATTGCAGTGGGTCTTGGAATGGAATATGTGGTACAGGTCTTTCTCACAGTGGGAGGTGTGACTAAATTTATCCCATCTACAGGTGTGACACTTCCGTTTGTAAGTTACGGAGGAAGTTCCATTGTGACTACATTCCTGTTATTCAGTATTATCCAGGGGCTTTATATCATCAAGCGGAATGATGAAGAAGAGATGGAAGAAATGGAGGCGCAGGAAGAATGAAAGAACTGAAAAAAAGTACGCGAAGAGAACCTGTCTCCAGAAAGAAAAATACGGCTGAAAAGAAGGAACAGACAGCAAAGAAGAGTACAAAAAAAAATACAGGTAAAGAGATAAAGAAAGAAAACAAAAAAGATACAGAAAAAGGTACCTGGAAGTCAGTGACAAAAGAGCGGGTATATGATCCCAATGGGAAAGTGCTGATGATCACTTATGCATGTGTGGTCCTGTTTTTAGCACTGGCTGTATACATGGGATATTTTCTGCAGATGAAAAGCGAAGATGTGATCAACAATCCTTACAATGCCAGACTGGACAGCTTTTCAGACCGCATTGTAAGAGGCAGTATCCTGGCATCAGATGGAACGGTGCTGGCAGAGACTACCACTGATGATGCGGGAAATGAAACAAGGGTTTACAATTATGGAGGTGTGTTTGACCATGCGGTAGGCTATTCCTCTAAAGGAAAAACTGGCATTGAAGCCATGGCAAACTTCTATCTTTTAAGTTCTCATGTCAATCTGGTAGAGCAGGCGGGAAATGAGCTGGCAGGTGCGAAAAATCTGGGAGACAGCGTGGTTACCACTCTGGATATGGAACTGCAGCAGGCAGCGTATGCAGCTTTAGGAGACAGGAGAGGAGCGGTGATCGCCATGGAACCGGATACAGGAAAGATCCTGGCAATGGTTTCCAAGCCGGGTTACGATCCAAATACCCTTCTTCAGGACTGGGCGTCTCTTACTGACAGTTCCAATAACCAGGGGCAGCTGGTAAACCGTGCAACTGCCGGACTATATCCTCCTGGATCGACCTTTAAGATCGTGACGGCTCTTGAGTATATGAGGGAGCATCCTGACGATTACAAGGATTTTCATTTTGACTGTAATGGCGTTTATCATAATGGAGACTACTCCATTAAATGTTTCCACAGTGAAGCCCATGGAAGCCAGGATTTTATGAAGGCTTTTGCCAATTCCTGTAACGGGGCATTTTCCAGCCTGGGTCTGACCATGGATCTGGACCGGTTCCATGCTACGGCGGAGGAATTGCTATTTAATAATCCGTTGCCATTATCCGGCTACTCCTATAAGGAAAGTTCTTTTAATATGAAAGGAGGCGCCGGAACCTGGGAAGTTTTACAGACTTCCATTGGCCAGGGAACTACACTGATCACGCCTCTTCACAATGCGCTGATCACTGCGGCTGTTGCAAATGGTGGAACCCTGATGAAACCATATTTGCTGGACCGAGTAGTCAGTGCCGGCGGGGAAGAAGTGAAAAAATTCCTTCCGACTTCAGGGGGAACTCTTATGACAGCCACAGAGGCAGCAAATCTGACAGAGCTGATGCGTGATGTAGTGGTGGAAGGAACGGGTTCTTCTGTGCGCACCGATGCCTATACAGTAGCTGCAAAAACGGGAACTGCGGAGTTTGAAACAGGAAAAGAGACACATGCATGGTTCACCGGTTTTGCACCGGCTGAGTCACCAAAGATCGTTGTTACGGTCCTGGTAGAAGAGTCCGGAAGCGGTGGAAAAATCGCAGGACCTATTGCAAGACAGTTGTTTGATATATATATGGGGAGATAATCTTTAAAAAGAATAACGTTTTCTATGGAAAACAGGCAGATTTCGTGTTATAATCTGCCTGTTTTGTTTTGAATTCTACTAAAAGACGAACTATTTATTAGAAAAACTTATCAATATTTATTAGCACAAACATACGAAGGGGGAAAAACAGGTGTTCCGAGCAGATGATTATGTTAAGGTAAGCGATCTGGCAGAGGCATATGAGCTTTGTCAGAAGCGAAGCAGTCTGGTAGTAGGCGGAATGGTATGGATGAAAATGACTCATATTACCAAGCGTACTATTGTAGATTTGTCCGGGCTTGGACTGGATGCAATCGAAGAAAAAGAAGGAGAGTTTTCCATTGGCTGTATGTGCAGTTTACGCCAGTTAGAGACCCATGAGGGGCTGAACCGGTATTTTGATGGTATTTTCAGGGAATGTACCAGAAATATCGTTGGCGTGCAGATGAGAAACTGCGCTACGGTAGGAGGCAGTATTTTTGCCCGTTTCGGATTTTCCGATATACTGACCTGCTTTCTGGCACTGGATACTTATGTGGAGCTGTATCATGAGGGAACCATTCCTCTTTCTGAATTTGCAGCCAGACCTGTAAGAAGGGATCAGAAGGATATCCTGGTTCGTATTATTATAAAGAAAGACGGAAGAAAGGCTGCTTATACCAGTCAGCGCAATTCCCGTACCGATTTTCCGGTGATCGCCTGTTGTGTTTCCAACCTTGGAAACAAATGGTTTGTGTCCGTTGGGGCAAGACCTGCAAAAGCAAAGGCAGTGATCATTACAGAGGATGATTTTGATACCTTAAAAGAGATGGCAAAGGAAGCGGCAGAAGCATTTACTTATGGCGATAATACACGCGCCAGCGGTGCTTACAGAAAGACTCTGGCAACTGTTTACACCCGCCGTCTTATGGAGCAGATCAAAGGAAGGAGCGTGGGCATAGTATGAGACTTTCATTTCGCTTAAATGGAAAACAGGTAGAGACAGATGTAAGACCGGATATGCTGTTATTGGATCTGGTACGTGATCTGGGTTGCTACAGCGTAAAAAGAGGCTGTGAGACAGCAAACTGCGGCCTTTGTACTGTATGGCTGGACGGAAAGCCGGTTCTGTCATGTTCTACACTTGCGATCCGGGCAGATGGCCGCCATGTGACTACACTGGAAGGTCTGCAGAAAGAGGCAGAAGAATTTGGTATGTTTTTAGCAAGAGAAGGCGGAGAGCAGTGTGGTTTCTGCAATCCAGGCTTTATTATGAACGTTCTTGCTATGGAAAAAGAGTTAAAAGATCCAGATGAGGAAGATATTAAAGAATATCTTTCCGGAAATTTATGCCGCTGCAGCGGATATATGTCCCAGCTGCGTGCTGTAAAAAAATATCTGGATATGAAGCAGAGCGGAAAGGAGGCATAAGGAAATGGCATATACACAGATCAATCCTGCTACAGGAAAGAAATTCCGTCTGATCGGCGCTCCTGTTGTAAAGAAAGACGCAAAGGCACTGGTAACAGGTAAGCCGGTGTATACTGATGACCTGGCATTAAAGGACTGCCTGATCGTAAAAGTGCTTAGAAGCCCACATGCCCATGCACTGATCGAAGAGATCGACTGCAAGGTAGCTTCCAGAGTACCAGGGATCGAATGTATCCTTACATGGAAAGATGTTCCGCAGAAGCGTTTTACCATGGCCGGACAGACGTATCCTGAGCCAAGTCCTTATGACCGTCTGATCCTGGACCAGAGAGTCCGCTTTGTAGGTGATGCAGTGGCGATCATTGCAGGTGAGACAGAAGCTGCAGTAGACCATGCAATGCGTCTTATTAAAGTGAAATATCAGGTGTTAGAGCCTGTTTTAGATATGCATGACTCCAAGGACGGCAAGATCCTGGTACATCCGGAGGACAGCTGGAAAGCCCTGTGTAATGTAGGCGCTGATAATAAGAGAAACTTATGTGCCAGTGGCGGAGAGACTCATGGGGATCTGGAGGCGGCATTTGCAGGCTGCAGCCACATTGTGGAAAAAACATACCACACCAAGGCGAACCAGCAGGCTATGATGGAGACTTTCCGTGCCTTTACTTATATGGATGTATACGGACGTTTAAATGTAGTAGACTCCACCCAGGTTACATTCCATGTGCGCCGTATTCTGGCTCATGCACTGGATGTGCCAAAGTCAAAGATCCGCGTGATCAAGCCAAGAATCGGTGGCGGTTTTGGCGCAAAGCAGACTGTTGTAGCAGAGGTTTATCCGGCTATCGTTACCATGAAGACGGGAAAACCGGCTAAGATCATTTACAGCCGTTATGAGTCCCAGATCGCCTCTTCTCCACGTCACGAAATGGAAGTAAAGGTAAAGATCGGCTGCGATGACAATGGTATTTTACAGGCAATGGATGTGTATACATTGTCCAATACAGGTGCATTTGGTGAACATGGACCGACGACTGTAGGTCTTTCCGGCCATAAGTCCATTCCTATGTACGGCACACCAAAAGCATTCCGCTTTGCTTATGATGTCGTTTATACCAATCGCATGTCTGCAGGCGCTTACCGTGGATATGGCGCAACGCAGGGTATTTTTGCTGTAGAGTCTGCTATGGATGAGCTGGCAGCCCAGATGGGAATGAACCCGATCGAGCTTAGAAAGAAAAATATGGTCCGCCAGGGACAGGTGATGCCTGCTTACTACGGCGAGACTGCCAACAGCTGTGCCCTTGACCGCTGCGTGGACAAGGTTATGGAGATGATCGGCTGGGATGAAAAATATCCGAGAAAAGATATGGGAAATGGAAAGGTAAGAGCAGTTGGTCTTGCAATGGCTATGCAGGGCTCCGCAATTTCCGGCGTAGACGTGGGAAGCGTTACCATTAAGGTAAATGATGACGGCTTTTACAGCATGACCATTGGTGCAGCTGATATGGGTACCGGCTGTGATACCACACTGGCCCAGGTAGCAGCAGAGTGTCTGGACTGTGAGCTGGATGATATCGTAGTTTACGGTGTTGATACGGATATTTCCCCATATGACTCCGGTTCCTATGCTTCCAGTACTGCATATTTAACAGGTATGGCAGTAGTAAAGACCTGTGAGTCACTGAAAAAGAAGATATTAAAGAAGGCGGCAGAATATCTGAATTGCTCTGAGGATGAACTGGAGTTTGCAGGAAAGACAGTGCGCAGATTAAATGCCCCTGAAGGCGAACCGGCAGAGATCACATTAAAGGACATTGGAAACAGAGCCATGTGCTTTAATGAAGAAGCCCTCCAGGCTACAGAATCCCATTCTTCACCTGTTTCTCCGCCACCATTTATGGCAGGCGCCGCAGAAGTGGAGATCGACAAGGAAACCGGTCATATTGAGCTGCTTCAGTTTGCAGCAGCTGTAGACTGTGGAACCCCATTAAACGAGAACCTGGCAAGAGTACAGACAGAAGGTGGCCTGGCACAGGGAATCGGTATGGCAATGTACGAGGATGTAACCTATTCCGACCATGGCCGTGTCCATGAAAATTCCTTCATGCAGTACAAAGTACCAAGCCGTCTGGATATTGGAAAAGTCAAGGTAGAATTTGAATGCAGCTACGAGCCAACCGGCCCCTTTGGTGCAAAATCCATCGGTGAGATCGTTATCAACACCCCATCTCCGGCTATTGCAAATGCAGTGTATAATGCAGTAGGCGTAAGGATCAGGGAACTGCCTATTACAGATGAGAAGATCTTTATGGGGATCATGGGTGGCCGATGAGCGCAGGGAAGAACAAGCGACGCCGAAGGCGGCATTTGTTTTTCCCAAGCCATTAACGAAGGTCCAGCCTGCGTAAGCAGGCAGTAGAGCACGTTAGTGCGGGGACCTGAGTGGACGGCTCGTGAGAGCAATAATAAAACCAGCCTTGCAGATAACGCATGAGTGCACAAAGATGCATAAATGCGGTCTGTGAGGCTATTTTTATGCAGGGGGAAAATTGTGGTGGATTTTTGGATCCCGCTATGATATACTATGGTTACATTTCTTAATCATAAAGAATAATATTTCAAAACTATGTAATGTTTAATGCGTTGCATATCTGTATTCAGGCAGCTTCAGCTAAAAATCATGGATCAAAAGCAAAAATTTAAAAGAAGTGGAAATGGTCTCAGGAAATTCTGTTTAAAAACAGGCACGGGGGTGGGGGATATTGAAATTTATAACTGGATTTTGTATAATAAATATTAGAAACTGCCCCTTTGCCTTGCAACAGCAAGAAAGGGGAGAATAAATGGGGACAAAGGACATAGAAACAGCGATATTTTTCGATGACGACAGGCGGTATGCGGATCTGTTAAATGGATATATCTTTGATGGAAAGCAGGTTATAATGGAAAAACAGCTTTATAGCCAGGATACAAGAGAAACAGGAAAATCACAAAAAGACAGTTGGGGTGTACAAAAAAGGAAAAAGATACAGCGTTTCCGTGATGGAGTAAAGAGAGTTGCGTTTGGTACATCATTTACGATCATTGCCCTGGAACACCAGGATAAGATCCACAGGGGAATGCCGGTGCGAGTGATGGTAGAAGATGCTTTGTCTTATGACCGGCAGATGAAAAAGCTGCAGAAACAAAACCGGGAGAAAGGTGTTTTAAACAAAAAAGATTATATCAGCAGTCTGACAGACACAGACGTTTTAACACCAGTTGTAACCATTGTGATCTATTATGGTGAAGAGCCGTGGAACAACAGCAAAGATATTTATGATATTTTAGCCCACAAAGATCTTCCGGAAGAGATAAAAACATTTATCAACCACTATCCGATCCATGTTTTAGATGTCCGCAGATTTACAAACGAGGAATGTTTTCAAACAGATGTGAGAGAGGTATTTGGATTTATCCGCCGTTCATTAGACAAAGAAGCAGTAAAACAATATCTGAAAGAAAGAGAAGAGCAGTTTACAAACATAGATGAAGATGCCTACGACCTGATCGCAGCCATGACAGACACCAAACAGCTGCAGATGGTCAAAGATAAGTATCGTAGTGAAGAAGGAGGAATCAATATGTGCAAAGGACTTCTTGATTGGGTGGAAGAGAGCAAAATAGAGGGAAAATCTGCCGGTGAACTGACCATCTTAAAATTAATCACCGCCATGCAACTAGATGGCCGCACCAGCGATATCACCCGTCTGTCATCAGAACCAGAGTTTTTAGAAGGAATGAAAAAGCATTATCACATCCAATAATAAAACCATTATAAGCATCTAGCGACTCAGATTTCCTTCTTGCATATAACCCTCAAACGTTGTATACTAAAACCAGTTATTCAGATTCACACCAAAACCGGGAGGAATTGCAATGATTGAGGCAACGAGCTGCGGCGGTGTGGTTATATTTCGAGGGAAGATCCTGGTCCTGTATAAGAATTACAAGAACAAATATGAGGGCTGGGTCCTGCCTAAGGGAACAGTAGAAGCTGGCGAAGAATACAAAGAAACGGCTCTTAGGGAAGTAAAAGAAGAGACCGGAGTAAGCGCTTCTATCATTAAGTACATTGGAAAGAGCCAGTACACCTTTAATACGCCCCAGGATGTGGTAGAAAAAGATGTACACTGGTATCTGATGATGGCTGACAGCTACTACAGTAAACCACAGCGGGAAGAATACTTTCTGGATTCCGGGTATTACAAATTTTACGAAGCATATCATCTGCTGAAGTTTTCCAATGAAAAGCAGATCCTTGAAAAGGCTTATAATGAATATCTGGACCTTAAAAGAAGTAATCTTTGGGGAAGCAAGAAGTATTTTTAAAAACAGAATAAGAAGAAAATAAAAACTGCTGTATACGGGAGTGATAAAACTGTATACAGCAGTTTTTGGTATATAATGTTATTCCACCAATTCCCCATTAATAAACACATACTTCACCACTCCTGAAATTTCCATAGGAGAGCCTTTGCAGATCACAAGGTCGGCGTCTTTTCCGGTTTCCAGGGAACCTACCCGGTCAGCAACACCGATGTGTTCGGCGGCATTGATGGTGATGGCCCGCAGGGCATCGTAGGGATCCATACCGGCTTTCATGGCCATGCCGGCATAGAGGGGCAGGTTGTGCAGCGGGGTAACAGGTGCATCGGAAATAATGGAAACATGGCAGCCAGCTTTTGCCAGGATGCCTGGAGTGGTCCAGCTTTTATTTAGCAGTTCTACTTTGGTGGCATGTCCGAATGTTGGACCTACAGCTAATGGCAGATTCTCTTTTACTAGTTCTTCCACGATCAGGTGACCTTCTGTTACATGTTCCAGAGTCAGTTTTGTGTGAAATTCCTTTGCTATGCGGATGGCAGTAAAAATATCATTTGCCTGATGGGCATGGGCTTTTAAAGGAAGTTCTCCTTTTAAAACAGGAATCAGGGATTCTGATTTTTGATCAAAAGCAGGCAGCTTGGAGACGTCATCACCGGCGGCCTCTTTTTTTGCCATGTATAATGCAGCTTTCTGCAGTGCTTCCCGGATCAAAGCTGCATTGGTCATACGGGTGGACATGCGGCTGGTCATATAGCGTCGTTTTGGATTTTCACCAAAAGCACATTTCATGGCAATAGGGTATTTAAGGATCATATTATCAATACGTTTTCCCATGGGTTTCACAGCTGCGAAAGTGCCTCCAATGGCATCAGAACTTCCTGGACCTGTGGCAAAGCAGGTGATCCCGGCTTTGGCAGCCATTTCAAAGCAGGGATCCATAGGATTGATGCCGTCAATAGCCCGCAGTTGTGGCACTACTGGGTCATTCCATTCGTTGGTATCTTGTCCTGGTACGCCGTTGCCGTAGCCATCAAGACCTGTATGGCAGTGTGCCTCAACAAAACCAGGATAAATATTAAGTCCGGCAGCTTCGATCAACTGTTCATAATCATCATCAATGTGACTGGCGATCTTTAAGATCTTTCCGCCGCCTATAAGGATATCTCCTGTGAATGGCTGCGGATCAACTGCTGTGTGGATCGTTCCGTTTTTTATGCATATCATGTAAGTCTACCTCCTTAAGGATTCGATATAAAGTCATTATAACTCGGATGTACATGAAATTACAGTAAAAGAAGTGTGAGAGAGAAAAGCACGCAGCAATTCGGTATCAGCGGGGAAAAATACTTTTGATCTCAATCTCTTTTCTATGATACAGGTTATCTGTGGGGCGCATTCTATAACTTACAGTTATTAAATGTATCAATAACCACCATTTCCATTACGGCCCATCCTATGGTATACTACATATCAGTACAAAACACAGAAAAAACAAAACCCAGGCAGGGCGGCTTTAAGAAAGGAATACATATATCATGGCAAAAGGAACCATTTTTAAATTTCATAATGACCTTGATACAGATCAGATCATCGCATCACAGTATCTGCTTTTACCGAACTTAGAAGAGATGAAAGAGCATGCTTTTGAGTCTTTAGACCCGGATTTCCCTAAAAAAGTAAAACCGGGAGATTTCGTTGTAGGCGGCGAAAACTTTGGCTGTGGTTCTTCCAGAGAGCAGGCACCAGGTGTTTTAAAAGCATTAGGTGTACAGGCTATCGTCGCAAAATCCTTTGCAAGGATTTTCTACAGAAATGCAATCAATATCGGACTTCCTGTTATTGTCTGTAAGGAGCTGCCGGATGAGGTAAAGACCGGCGATACCATGGAACTTTCCATGTCAGATGGAACTGCCCAGGCAAATGGCAAGACCTATTCCTGCACCAAGCTGCCGGAATACATGCAGAATATTTTAAACCAGGGCGGACTGATCGCCTCATTAAACCGTGAGGAGGAATAGGAAAATGGGAATGACGATTGCAGAAAAGATCATAGCGGCAGCAGCCGGCGTAGAAAGCGTAAAACCGGGAGATATCCATACAGTAACATTAGACCGTTTAATGAGTAATGACGGTACTACACATCTGACTGTAGATATGTACCGCAATAAATTAAAAAATCCACATATTGCTGATGCAAAAAAAGTGGTATTCATCGTAGACCACAACGTACCTTCTGACTGCCCGAAAACAGCAGCATCCCAGAAGAAGATGCGTGATTTCGCAAAGGAAAATAACATTGATTTCTGGGAAGGCAAAGGTGTATGCCACCAGGTGATGATGGAAAATTATGTATGTTCCGGTGAGCTGATCTTCGGGGCAGACAGTCATACCTGTTCTTATGGCGCTTTAGGTGCTTTTGGTACAGGCGTTGGATGTACGGATTTTCTTTATGGAATGGTAACTGGAAAATCCTGGGTATTGGTTCCTGAAACTGTAAAGTTTAACCTGGTAGGAAAACTGCCGGAAGGTGTTTATGCAAGAGACCTGATCTTAACAATCATCGGTGAGATCGGTGCAAACGGATGTAATTATCAGGTAATGGAGTTTACCGGAGAAGGCGCAAAATCCTTAAGCATCAGTGAGCGTATGGTACTTTGCAATATGGCAGTTGAGGCCGGTGCAAAGACAGGTATTTTTGAGGCTGATGAAAAGGCATTAGAATATCTGGAAGCACATGGCAGAAAGCCAAAGGCTGTATACAAGAGTGATCCAGATGCAGTATATGCAAGAGAATATACCTTTGACTTATCCAAGGTACGTCCTGTAGCTGCAAAACCGGATTTTGTGGATAATGTAGTTCCTGCAGAAGAAGTTCGTGGAATTAAGATCGACGAAGCATTCTTAGGTTCCTGCAACAATGGACGTATTGAAGATTTAAGAGTGGGTGCTTCTATTATCAAGGGCAAGAAAGTAGCAGAAAAGGTACGTTTTCTGGTAGTTCCGGCCAGCCAGACTGTTTACCGCCAGGCATTAAAAGAAGGCCTGATCGATATCTTCATGGAAGCAGGCGCTATTGTCATGAACCCGAACTGCAGCGTATGCTGGGGAAGCTGTCAGGGCGTGATCGGTGAAAATGAAGTCCTGATCAGTACAGGCACCAGAAACTTCAAGGGCCGTGCAGGACATCCAAGCTCTAAGGTATATTTAGGTTCTGCAGCTACGGTTACCGCTTCTGCCATTGCAGGAGAGATCGCTCTGGCTGAGGATGTGATGTAATGCGTGGTTCGTGAGTTTACGAAATAAATCAAAGATATGAGGATATAGAAAAATGGATAAAATGATAGGAAAGGTATGGGTTTTAGGAGATGATATTGATACGGATATCATTATCCCAACAGAGTACCTTGCATTAAAAACCATAGATGATATGAAACAGTACGGATTTTCCCCGCTGCGCCCGGAACTGGCAGCGCAGATCAAGCCGGGAGATATTATTGTTGCAGGAAAGAACTTTGGCTGTGGCTCCTCCAGAGAGCAGGCGCCGGAGATCATTAAGGCACTGGGAGTTCAGTGCGTGATCGCAAAATCCTTTGCAAGGATCTTCTTCCGCAACTCCATCAACAATGGTCTGCTTCTGATCGAGCAGCCAACTCTCTATGATGACATCAAAGAGGGAGATACCATCTCTGTTGTAATGAACGAACATGTGGATTACAATGGAAAAACATACCCAATCGCCTCTCTTCCAGAGAACCTGATGAGCATTATCCGCGCAGGCGGTCTGGTAAAGGCTATGCGCAAACTGAATGGTCTGGATTAAGAAAGAGAAGTGAGGTGTGTAAGAAATGGGAAAGACAGTAATTGAAAAGATCATAGAGCATAATACCGGCAAAGAAGTAAAGCCGGGAGATATTGTGACTGTAAATGTGGACCGTGTGATGATCCATGATATATTTATCCCTTTTGTAGCGGAAAAATTCAAGGAAATGGGCTTTGAGAAGCTTTGGGACCCGGATAAAGTGGTCCTGATCTACGACCACCTGGTACCTGCAAGCCAGTTAGATGATACCAGACATTTCCATACAGGTGATGCCTTTGCTGAAAAATACGGCATGACCCATGTACACAGAAGCGATGGTATCTGCCACCAGCTAATGACAGAAGCAGGTTATGTAAAGCCAGGTAATATTGCATTTGGTACAGACAGCCATACAACTACCTACGGCTGTGTAGGCGCATTCTCTTCCGGTATCGGCTATACAGAAATGGCAAGTATCTTAGGAACCGGAACCATGTGGATCAAGGTGCCGGAGACCATTAAAGTTGTGATCAATGGCAAGCTGCCTGAAAATGTTATGTCAAAGGATGTGATCTTACGTCTCATCGGTGATCTGGGAGCAGACGGTGCTACTTATAAAGCACTGGAATTTTCCGGAAGTGCAGTAGAGAATATGACTGTTGCCAGCCGTATGACCATTTCCAATATGGCTATTGAAGCAGGTGCCAAGTGTGCTCTGTTTACACCAGATGAAAAAACAGCAGAATATTGCGATATTACCTTAAATGACTATCAGAAGAGCCTTGTAGGAGACCAAGATGCGACCTATTGTAAGGTAATGGAATACAAGGCAGAAGATTTTGTACCGGTTATGGCATGTCCGTCCCAGGTAGACAAGATCCGCAATGTAAGCGAACTGGAAGGAACAGAGATCGACCAGGTATTTATCGGTTCCTGCACCAACGGCCGTTTAGAGGACCTGGCAGCAGCTGCAGAAGTTTTAAAAGGCAAGAAGGTAGCAAATTTCGTAAAACTGATCGTAACACCTGCCAGCCGCAAGATCTACAGACAGGCAGATGAAATGGGTATCCTGGATACACTGGCAGAGGCTGGTGCTATCATCACCCATCCAGGCTGCGGACTGTGCTGCGGAAGAACGGGCGGTATTTTAACAGATGGTGAAAGAGTAGTTCCATCCAACAAATGCAACTTCTTCGGACGTATGGGAACTTCAAAGGTACAGATCTATCTGGCTTCCCCAAGGACTGCGGCCAGCTGTGCGATCGCAGGTAAGATCGTAAGCCCACAGTAATAATTTAAAAGTACAGATAATAAAAGACATATTTTCATTCCCGAAAGTTATTTTGGGAAAAGAAAATATGTCTTTTTATTTTACAAACACAGTGATCAGGTCACCGTATACATATGGTACAACTTAAGCTGTTTAATATCTTCTTTGGATACTTTCAGCTGATTTTCCAATTCTTTGTTTTCACATAATCTGTTTTTTGAGAGTAGAAGTTTTCGTGCAATAGGCATGATCGGTCTTGTAGACAGGCCTGTAAATAAAGCCCATTTGGTTTCTGCGTTTAATGTAGGAGCCAGTATTTGTATATAGGCAGTTTCCATTTCCACATCTCGATTTTGCAGAGTGATATTTGTAACTGCATCAAAATGTTCCATGTAGCCTTTATAAGTATTTTCACAGTTCTGGTAATGATCATAATCTTCAAAGTTCATATACATCATGACCTTCGTAAGGCCATTTTCTTCCGGATGGAGTTCAAAAAGGCGTCGCCCGATCCGGTTGATCCTTCCATCGTAAACATAACCATACAAGTTTTTAACATTTCTGAAAAAAGCGGGGCATTCTTTTAAAGTGGAAGAGGATGTGGCAGTATTGGGAAAATACAGAAGGGTTTCAATATGCACCTGCAGTGCGTCGGCAATGGCATACAGAGTGTCTATATCCACGGCTATTTCACCTGATTCATATTTTGATATAGCGGACTGGCTTTTGCCAATAGCCTGAGCCAGCTGTTGGTGGGTTATTTTCCGCATTTTACGTGTACGGCGGATATTCTGTCCGATTTCTTTGCTTATTTCTGACATATGGTTTCCTTTTTTATTCCCTAAAATAATATTTTTTAACGATTTAGGATCGCGGACACAAATGATGTGCAGTTTTTCAGCTTTTATTGTCCGAAATTAATCGTGTCACGGAAAGAAAATGTTGAAATTATTATCCACAGGAATATTTTGCTTTTTTGACGGGGACTTTTCCTATTGCTATAATTTTAAACAAGACGGGGAAATAAGTCAATAAAAGTCTATAACTGCAGGCGCCGCAGATATATATAATAAGGTATTCAAGGAGAGATGTAATTATGAATTACACAAAGGAATATTTTGATTTTGATCTGGATCGTAAAAATACCCGGAGTATGAAATGGGATGACTGCAATTCAAAATTCGGCGTAGATGAATCTACAGCGATGATCCCAATGTGGATCGCAGATATGGATTTTAGGTCTCCGAAAGAAGTGATCGACGCAGTAATAGACCGCGCCAGTCTTGGATGTTATGGTTATACAACAAAACCAGACTGTTTTTATGAAACGATTATTAACTGGGTAGATCGCCGTTATCACTGGAAGATAAAAAAAGAATGGATCATTTTTACTCCAGGTGTGATTCCGGGATACACCATTACGATCCAGAATTTTACAAAGCCCGGGGACGGCATTATCGTACAGACACCGGTTTATTATCCATTTATGGATGGTGTTGTTAATAATGGGCGTAAGCTGGTTTATAATCCTCTGATAGAAAAAGAGGGAGACTGGTTCATGGATTTTGAAGATCTGGAAAGAAAAGTAAAAGATCCGGATAATAAACTTCTGATCTTATCTAATCCTCATAATCCTGTAGGACGTGCATGGACAGCAGAAGAATTAACAAGACTGGGAGACCTCTGTGCAGAAAACGGTGTCCTACTGATCTCTGATGAGATCCATGCAGATCTTATGATGAAGGGAGTTAAACATACATCTGTTGGTACCCTTTCAGAAAAAATAAAAAAGAATACAATTGTCCATTATGCCCCAAGCAAAACCTTTAACCTGGCTGGCCTTCAGACTGCTTATGCAGTTATACCGGACGATGAACTGCGTGAAACGTATGTAAAAGGATTAAATGCAAACCGTATTTTTAATATGAACTGGTTTGGTTCTGCTGCTTTGGAAGCAGCTTATGATAAAAGCGGTAATTATGTGGATACATTGTGTGACTATGTAAATGACAATATGGACTATATGGTTCAGTATATTCAGGAAAGGCTGCCTATGATCCGCATGAAAAAATCAGAAGCAACCTATATGGTATGGGTCGATTTCAGGGGAACAGGAATGAGTACAGAAGAGATAGAATCATTTATTGATCAGAAAGCACATATTGGTGTAGATAAAGGATCCTGGTTTGGGCCGGGCGGAGAAGGTTATCTGCGGTTTAATCTGGCATGCCCAAGGAAGATCCTTGATAGTGCTCTTTATCAGCTGGAAACTGCATTAAAACAGATTTGACTGGTGCTTATAAATTTCTTAGTAACTTATAAAATATATAGAAAATTGTAGAAAATAAACGTCTTTTCTATAATGAAACAAAGAAAAAAGCATGGTTAGTAGGAGGTGATACAGGTGGAACTGGCAGGTGTATTGATCGCGGTACTGCTGCTGATTTTTTTAATCTATAAAAGACTGAGCTTGATCCCGGCAACACTGATCTGTGTGGCGGTACTGGCATTAACCAATGGCTTTTCTTATATGGATCTGTTTATAAATCATTACGGCGTTTCACTTGCCGGATTTGTGGGAAAATATTTTCTGGTGTTTGTTACAAATGCTTTGTTTGGAAAAGTAATGGAAGAAACGCTGTTAGCATCTGTATTTTCAAAAATGATCGGAAAACTTTTTGGAGATAAAAATGCTGTTTTTGGGGCAATGTTAGCAACTGCGATCCTTTCTTATGGAGGCGTCAGTGTATTTGTTATTGTATTTACCGTATATCCCATTTTTCTTGCAACATTTCGCAAGGCAGATCTTCCGGGAAAATATATTCCAGCCTGCATTATGAGCAGCTCCTGTACATTTGCCCTTTCGCTGCTTCCTGGAGGAGCCCAGTTAAACAATATTATTCCTGTACAGTATTTGGGCACAACACCGGCTGCAGCTGCCGGGATCGGTCTGCTCTGCTGCGGCTATGGCATTTATATTCGTATATTTTTCTTGGGAATTTAAAAAAGCAAGGCAAAGAGGGGAGCATTTTGAAATAAATCCGTCTATTAAAGAACGGATCACAAAGTTTGAAATGGATGCCGGGATTCCGGGACCATTATCAGTTCTGCCTCTTGTAATGATAATTTTACTGATCAATATTGCGCAATTAGATCTTTCTTATGCAGTGCTGGCAGGAACTGGTGTGGCTCTTTTTATTGGCTGGAAAAATATTCCGGATAAACTGCGTATTATCAATGAAAGCGCAAAATTAGTAGGACCTGCTGTTATTACAACAGCTGTATCTGTTGGATTTGGCGGTGCTGTTCTTGCATGTAATGGAGCGGAGATTGTGTTAGAAGCAATATCAGCTTTGCCTGTACCGCCTAATCTTTCCTTTAGTATTGCTGCATCTTTCGCAGGAGCAATGACTGGAAATGGCGGAGGCGGAATGGATGTGGCCATGAACCTGCTTTCCGGACAATATCTGGCAGCTGGGCTTGAGCCGGAGCTGATCCACCGCCTGGGAGCGGTAGCAACTGCCGGGTTCAGCTGTCTGCCCCACAACGGAATGCAGATCACGATCATGGATACATGCGGATATACAGCCGGACAATGTTATAAATATATTTTTATTTCAACGGTACTTTGTTCTGCCGGGTGTCTGCTGTTAGCAAATATAATAAGCTGTTTACTGTAATAAAAATACATAGATGAAGGAGACTGGGAATGAAAATTACAAAAATCGATCTTTTATATTGCGATCCGGTAGAAGGGGGCTGGAGACCATCTTTATGCCGTATATACACAGACGAGGGAATTTATGGAGATGGAGAAGTGGCATTATCTTATGGAGGCGCTTCACAGGCTGCATTTGCCATGTTAAAAGACATGGCAAACCGGCTGATTGGAATGAATCCTTTGGATCATGAAGTAATCTGGCAGAAACTGTATCAGGGGTGTTTCTGGAGTTACAATGGAGGTCCTATTGTATTTGGCGGTATCAGTGCCTTTGATATTGCCTTGTGGGATATTAAAGGAAAGGTGTATGGACAGCCGCTGTACCGTCTTTTAGGTGGAAAACACAGAGATACCCTGAAAGCTTATGCAAGCCAGCTGCAAAATGGCTGGGGTATTGGAAGAAAAACAGCAAGAACACCAGCAGATTACGCGCGTCAGGCAGAAATTGCAGTAGAAAAGGGATTTAAAGCAGTAAAATACAATTTCCTTACTTTTAGAGAAGATGAAGGAAGATATCCAAGAACAGAGCAGACAGCTTATCTGGATCCAGAATATTTGGATTTGGCAGAAGCGAGGATCGCAGCTGTAAGAGAAGCGGTAGGTTCTAAGGTAGATATTATTTTGGAAAACCATTGTTATACAGATGCCCAGTCAGCAGTCCAGTTTGGAAATATGGCAAAGAAATATGGCATTCTCTATTATGAAGAGCCGGTAGTCCCTCACGAGGATACACTTGCTTATGTGCATCAGCAGACGGGAATTCCAGTAGCCAGCGGTGAGCGGATTTACAGCAGATGGCAGTTTAAGAAAATGTTGGATAAACAAGCCATTCAGGTGATCCAGCCGGATCTTGGAAACAGCGGTGGTGTTACAGAGGTGAAAAAAATCTGTGATATGTCCTATGTATATGAAGCCGGTGTCCAGATCCATGTATGTGGAACACCGATCGTAACAGCTGCTTCTTTACATATGGAAGCAGCACTTCCTAATTTTGTAATCCATGAATATAACGTGAATACAGAAATGCCACAGATGACATCACTTGCGCTGCATCATTACGAGCCGGTAAACGGATCATTTACAGTGCCGGAACTTCCAGGAATTGGAAATGAGATCGCACCAGAAGCATTTAAGCGTAGCCAGGTAGTTACGATCGAATAAAAGAATATTTTCCGGGGGCTGCTGTGTCAGCCCTTTTTATATTGACAGTAACTATGAAAATTAATAGTGACTAATAAAATAATCGCTAACTTGTAATAGAGGAGAAATGCATGTAAACTTGAGTACATGAAGGAATCCGGGAGGATATCGTATACACAGGAGGAACACACATCATGGAAATTACTTTTTTAGGCGTGGTATTTGCGGTTATTATAGTTCTTTTAGCCATAGGCAGACCGCTGTATCAGGCGATTGCAGGCGGAATGATCGTAACAGCAGGGCTGTTTCATATTCCGGTAACAGTAATTGTGACTAAAATAGCCAGTGTTATTATCAACTGGTCATCTTTATCTGTTTTATTGTCTTTGTATCTGATCACATTTTTACAGAGGATATTAGAGTCACGCAGCCAGATCCGTCTGGCACAACAGGATCTGAACGGTATTTTTCATAACCGCCGTATCAATACAGCAGGAGCAGCTTTTTTCATTGGACTTCTGCCATCTGCGGCTTCCATGATCCTTTGTGCAGATATTGTAAAGGATGCGACAGAGGGATATTTAGATCCAAAAGAGCAGGCTTTTACAGCCAGCTGGTTCAGGCACATACCGGAAAGTGTGCTGCCTACTTATACAGCAGTACTTCTTATGTCAAATCTTTCTGGAGTGGAAATATCAGAATTTATTGTATATATGATCGTACCAGTCATTGCACTGGCAGGACTGGGATATGCGGTTTATCTGCACCGCATCCCCAATGATACCGGCACACCGGCAAGCACCAACCGACTGGCAGACTTTGCCCATTTGATCCAGCATTTGTGGTCACTGCTTCTTATCCTTATATTGATATTAGTTTTTCATTTTCAGGTAGTAACGTCTGTTCTTGTATCCATTGCACTTTGTATTATCATTTATCGGGTAACACTGGATGAAATCAGGAAATTTATTTTCGCTGCTTTTGAAAAGAAGATGTTGGGAAATACCTTTCTTGTATTATGTCTTAAAGAACTGATCGCTCATACAGGTGTGTTATTGCTGCTGCCGGATGCTATGGCAAAACTGCCTCTGCCTACCTATCTGATCTTTGGTCTGCTATTTTTTACAGCAACTGTCATCAGTGGTTCTACTGGTGCCATTGCTATGGGAACACCGCTGGCTTTTGCGGCGATTCCGGGAGGAGCCCCTTTAATGGCATACCTTATGTGCATGGCCCATGCAGCCAGCCAGATCTCGCCTACCCATGTATGCCTGGTAGTGGCGGCTGACTATTTTCATGTGACGTTAGGAGATATTGTAAAGAAAACACTGCCTGTTTCTATTGCCTTCTGCGTATTAATGACGCTATATTATAATGTGATAAAGCTGTAAAAAAAGATCCGGTAAGAGCAGGGAGAGGGGAAAAACATATGTATAAGAGAAAAATAGAAAAAGATATCCGCTGTCCGTTAGAATATGGTCTGGAAGTATTTGGAGGAAAATGGAATTCCCGCATTATCTGTGTACTGGCAGCGAAGGAAGTACTGCGTTACAGTGAACTTCGCCGGGAAATGGGAAACATTACAGATGCAGTCCTGGCAGCTGCATTAAAAGAACTGATCACAAATGGCATTGTAAAGCGCCAGTCCTATGACGAGATTCCACCAAGAGTGGAATACAGTCTTACAGAAAAAGGAAATTCCGTGATCCCTATTTTGCAGAGCATCTGCCGTTGGGCCGGAGTATTCTATAAAGAGGATAGTGAAAATGAAATGATCCAGTGTAAGAGGTGTGATTACAGATAAAGTTTTGTTTTATTTCTGGTTCTAATGTTAAGTTTAACGTTGCACTTGAACCTCAAAAGTTTTATACTGAAGTACAAGAAGTATATCTATCATATAAATCATAACAGAGAGGAACCAGACACATGAACATCACAGGAAAAGGTATGAAATTCAGATGGCTGAACAATGCAGGCTTTGAAATGGAGTTATCCAGCGGAAAACATCTTTTAGTAGATCCATGGTTAGACGAGGCACAGATCTATCCTATCAGCATTAATGAGATTGAACGGGCGGATTATGTTCTTCTCACCCATACACATGACGATCATTCAGACAGCATCGGACGGATTCAGAAGCGCTTCCCACAGGCAGCTATTTTTGTGGGGGATCTGTCTGCGGAAGCATTGTGTAAGGAATATGACCTGAATGCAGAACGTCTGTTCCGTATCCGTGGCGGGGAAGAATATGAATTTGATGATGTGAAGATCGAAGTGATCTCTGCCAGACATACAGAGTCCAAAGACGGAAATTACTGGGATAGAGGTTACTGCATTCAGAAGGACGGAAGCAGAAGAGAAACTATGTGGTATGGTTCCCTGGAAATGTACAACTTCCGCATTACCGATGTTAATGGATACAGAGCCGTTGTCTGGGGCGGAATGACCACAGAGGAGCAGATCCACCGCATGGAAAAATATAGAGGAAATGAGATCGCATTTATGCATGTCAGCCCAAAACAGGATCACCAGATGTTTGCAAGACTGGTGCAGGCTATTAATCCCAAGGCAGTTATTCCACATCACTATGATATCTGGGAAACCTTGTTTGCAGCAAAGCCAGAGTTATTAGCAGATATGAAACTTCCGGCAGATAAAGTCAATGCAGAAGGTGTTCTGGATGTGATCCGCCAGAATATCAAAGAAAACTGTCCGGATGTGGCATTCTTTATCCCGGAGCATCATAAATGGTATCAGTTTGGCTATGGGATCATGGAAGCATAAGGAAAATCTGGCAGACAGGATCTGGAAAATCGTGGTATACTTATAAATACGTCCCGAATATGCGGGGGAAAAGAAGGAGTATAACATGAGTACATTTTGGATCCTGTTAGAACAGATGGAACTATTTGTAATTTACATTCTGGCAGGTGTGATACTGGTAAAAAGCAGGTTGTTTAACAGGGAGACCTTACAGCCTATATCAAAATTTGTCTTAAGAATGGGACTTCCATTGCTGATCTTTACGAATATTATCAATGGGGTAGAGCGAAATGTTCTGCTGAGTTCCGGTTCTGTTCTGATGTTAGCATTTCTGTTTTATGTTGCCATGTTTTTTATCAGTATGGGGATCGCACGGATATTTCACGTAAAAGGAAAAACGGCGCAGATCTATCAGACCATGAGCATGTTTGGAAATATCGGATTTATGGGGATCCCCATTATCACCAGTATTTATCCGGAAAACGGCATTTTGTACGTGTCGGTATTTTCCATTGTTGACCAGCTGTTTTTATGGACCCTGGGAGTAAAACTGACAGCTCCGGAAGGAGAAGGAAAATTTGATCTGAGGAAACTGGTCAATCCGGCATCCATTGGAATTATAGTGGCGCTCTTTATGATCCTTACAGGGCTTAAATTGCCTACATTGTTAAATACAGGACTTCAAAAGATCGGTTCTACAGCAACGCCTCTTGCAATGATCTATCTGGGCGGAATCTTTGCCTGTGTTCCTATGAAAAACGGGCTGCGCAGGGGCGAACTGTACGGGATCGTATTTGCAAAAATGCTGCTTGTCCCTATGATCATGTATGGTATGATGGGGGCTTTTGGAATAGCAGGGGATGTAAGACTGACGATCGCACTGATCGCAGGAATGCCTGTTATGGCATCTATAGCGATGATGGTAACGCCCTCTGACAGTGAATATGCCATGGGAGGGATCTTTATCACCACGATCTGTTCTCTGGTCACACTGCCGCTTGTATGTCTGATCTTACAATAAGTTTTCACAATATATTTACGTTACAAAACGAATAAAATATTGAAAAATCCTCTTTGTTTTTGTAAAATATAGTTATACTATACGTGTAGAGCAATACACTACAAACAGATACAGAGAGGAGACCGATTATGAAAGAGCTGGAAACCGTCGTACAGGATGAAAAAAATAAATGGATCTTAATTACGGGGATTTTGCAGGTACTGGCCTGTGTGATCATGAATAAATTTGACATTTCCAATCCCAATATTATTCTGTTTGTGATCCTGTCCGCGGTTCTGGTACAGTTTGGATACGGAGCCGGTATGCTCTGTGGGTTTATCACATACATTTATTCTATGTATTTCTTTTCAACGGACCACAGTTTTTTCTATTTTGATGCTTCCAATCGTGATAAGATAATGGTAGTCATTTTTGGGATCATTGCCAATATCCTGATCGTTGGCAGTTTAAAAGCACGGATGGAGAAGTCCAATAAAGAGAGGATCCATCAGTTGGAAGTAGCTACTACTTTAAACAAGTGTGCGGTGGAATTATCTGCGGACCGTGATATCCATACAGCCATCTATAATCTTTTAGGGATCATCAACCAGTATTTCCAGGCAGACAGAAGTTATATTTTTGATATTGATCATGAAAAACAGATCGTGATCAATACATACGAATATACAGCAGAAGGCGTGACCCGTCAGATCGACAATCTCCAGTCGGTTCCTCTCAGTGTAATTGCAGTGTGGATGGATAAGTTTGAAAATGGTCAGGTTTATTATATTGCAGATGCAGAACAGGAAAAGGGATATCCCACCTACGAAATGTTAGTGGAACAGAATATCAAGCGCCTTTTAACGGTTCCTTTAAAGAAAAACGGTAAAGTCACAGGTTTTATTGGTGTGGACAATCCAAAGGTTCATTTTGATGATGCGACCTTATTATTATCTCTCCAGTATTTTATTGTAAACAGCCAGTCTTCCCAGAGACAGCAGGAACGTTTGCAGTTTTTAAGTTTTCGTGATATGCTTACAGGGCTCTATAACCGCAATAAGTACATGAAAGTACTGGAAACTTTTGAAAAATATCCTGTATGCGACACAGGTGTTGCTTATATTGACTTAAATGGTTTAAAACAGATCAATGATAATCTGGGCCATGAAGCAGGGGACCGGCTGCTCTGTGATGCTGCAAAAGAAATCTTAAGAACATTTCCGGAAAATTCCTACCGCATTGGAGGAGATGAATTTGTGATCATTCTTCCAGAGTCAGGAAAGGCAGAATTTGAGGAACAGATGGAGCAGGTACAGGAAGATTTAAAGCAGGCACATATCAGTTATTCCATGGGACTGGAATGGAAAAAAGAAGGCATGCTTGAGTCTATGTTAAAAGCGGCAGAACAGAGGATGTATGCAGAAAAAAATGCTTATTATAAGTTAAGAGGAAGAGACAGAAGATGTCCGGAGCGGAGCGTATGATCGGAAAATCAGCCACAAAGGCAGGTGCATGAAAGACTCCGAGAGGACATAAACAGAAAACAGAGGAAAAATAATATATGACAAACTACAGAAAATATACAGATTACATCATAGAACAGGCAGAAAAATTATTGTCCATTGACAGTCCTTCCGGCTATTGCCGCCAGGTAACAGATTATCTGTTAGAGGAATTAGATCGTCTGGGGATCCAGGCGAAACGCACCGTAAAAGGTGGTGTTGTAGCTTCTTTTGGCGGAAAGAACAAAGAAGATGGTATTCTGTTGGAGGCACATTGCGATACACTGGGAGGCATGGTAGCGGAAATTAAGGCAAATGCCCGTCTCCGTCTTACCAATATCGGAGGTATGAAACCGGCTAATGCAGAGGCGGAAAATGTGCGTATCATAACAAAGGCAGACGGTATTTATGAAGGTGTATGCCAGTTAGTGAATGCGTCCGTTCATGTAAACGGAGATTATGAAAAAACTGAACGAAACTGGGATACAGTAGAGGTTCTAATAGACGAGCCGGTAAGCTCTAAAGAAGATGCTTTAAAACTGGGGATTATGCCAGGAGATTATGTGTGCTTTGAACCAAGGACAAGAGTTACATCCTCCGGTTATATAAAAAGCCGTTTTCTGGATGATAAACTTTCAGCTGCCATTTTACTTGCATATGGAAAATATTTAAAAGACGAGAAGATAGAGCCGCAGCGTGCTGTTTATGCTCATTTTACCATTTATGAGGAAGTGGGACATGGAGGCAGTGCTTCTGTGCCGGATGGCGTGACAGAAGCCTGGTCTGTGGATATGGGCTGTGTAGGAGAAGGCCTGATGTGTACAGAGCGGGAAGTTTCTATCTGCGCAAAAGACAGCGGCGGACCTTATAATTATGAGATCGTAAGCCGTCTGGTCCAGCTGGCAAAGGAGAATAACATTGGCTTTGCAGTGGACGTATATCCTCATTATGGTTCAGATGTGGAAACTACACTTCGCGCAGGAAATGATATCCGCCATGCTCTCATTGGTCCTGGTGTGTATGCTTCCCATGGCTATGAACGAAGCCACAGAGATGGGGCAGAAAACACCTTCCGCCTGATCCAGGCTTATATTGGCTGATAAAAAAGGATAGTTTAGTGCCCTGTCTCCATATATTTATGATGATGATAAATATATGGGAGGCAGGGATTTTTTATGGAAAAATGGATGGTCGTACTGGTTGCAGCCGGTTTCCTGATCCCCTATGGGACGGTACTGGCAGTAACGGGAAATATACACGGGGCAGAATATGTAAGGCAGCAGGAAAAAGAAGCTGCGGGAAAATACAGGATCCTTCTGGACCGGGAGGAAAATGGCGGTTACCTGTCGTTGGAAGAATACCTGCCATCGGTACTGGCAGCCCAGATCTCGCCGGACAGTGAAATGGAAGCGCTCAAAGCCCAGGCAGTGATCGCAAGGACTTATATCCGCAGGCAGATGGGAGAAGAAAAAGAAATTTCGGAATTAAGTCTGGATCTGGACCGGAAACCGAGGGAAGAGCTGAAAAAAATATGGGGAAAAACGGAATTTCCGGAAAAATACAGCCGTCTGGAAGAGGCAGTGATCCAGACCAATGGAATTGTGATGACATATGATGGGGAGATGATCGCTCCTCTTTTTTGCGCCGTCACCGCCGGTTCTACCAGGGATGGGGATGAGGGATATCCGTATCTGAAGTCAGTTTCCTGTCCCGATGATGAAAAAGCAGCGGATTTTATCAGTTTTGTATCTTTATCTGCCAAACAGGCGGCAGCAGCCCTGAATGAAATCCCGGGAAAAGAAGGGGAAGTGAGACAGGTCCGCCCGGAAGCATTTCCAGGGAAAGTGCAGACTGTAAAACGAGATACAGCCGGGTATGTACAGGAGATCCAGATTGATGAATGTTCCTTTACTGGAGAGGAAGCAGCCGGTGCATTTGGACTTTCCTCCTCCTGCTTTTTTACAGAACCCCAGGAAAACGGGATCGGCATTACAGTAAAAGGAAAGGGACATGGCTATGGACTGAGCCAGAATGAAGCAGAGGCAAAAGCAGAAGATGGCTGGGATTTTAAAGAAATACTGGAATATTTTTACAGCGGTATTGCGTTTTTCACTGAATAAAGCATCCTGAAATGGTAAGAATACTACCGAGGTGATAAAAGGTGAAAGATAAAGTAAATCAGATGTTCAAAGATAAGCTTTTTCTGGTGATGATGGTGATCGGCCTGCTTACGGCGGTAGCAGCAGTAGGTGTACTTACGGTCAGCAACACAGATGAAAAGGGACAGAGTCCTTATCTGGAAGTGCCGGGAGGAGAAATTATCGCACAGGACAGTGTTCCTGAAACTGCACAGAAGGAAGAAAAGGCAGAAGAAAAAATTTCTGAGATCGAAGCGTCAAAGGTACCACAGGAAAGTTACGCACAAAAAGAAGAGAAAAATCCAAACACCAAGGATGATCTTGCAGCAGAAGCAGGTGCAGGAAAACAGGCAGCCAAAGCCCTGGTATTAAATTTTTCAGATACCAGTGTCCTTACCTGGCCGGTGCGGGGGAATGTGATCCTGGATTACAGTATGGACCAGACGATTTATTTCCCCACTCTGGACCAGTTTAAATGCAATCCGGGCATTGTGATCCAGGCAGAGGTCAGTGATCCGGTGGCAGCCCCCGCAAATGCAAAGGTGCTGGAAGTAGGTTCCAATGAAGAGATCGGCAACTTTGTTGTGCTGGATCTGGGAAATGAGTACACTGCTACCTGTGGGCAGCTAAAGGAAATTTCCGCTGTTCCAGGTGAGTATCTGGAAGCAGGGCAGATCTTAGGATACGTGGCAGAACCTACAAAATATTATTCCGTAGAAGGTGTGAATGTATTTTTTGAATTAAAACATCAGGAAAAAACACTGGATCCACTGGATCAGATGGAGTAAAGATCAGATAAAAGAGATCAGATCAACAATTTAAGAAAAATGTTAGAAATTATTCACTGAAGCTTCAGAGCCTTAAGGTATAATCCTTTTAGAATAATAACAAAAGGAGCATCGAGATGAACATTTTATTTTTCCTGACTCCTAAAAGCGAAGTAGCTTATATTAGTGAGGAAGATACCTTAAGACAGGCTTTGGAAAAGATGGAGTACCACAAATATTCTGCCATCCCCATTATCAGCAGAACAGGCCGCTATATCGGAACTCTGACAGAAGGAGATCTGCTTTGGGGCATCAAAAATCAGTACCATCTGGATCTGAAAGGTGCGGAGAAGATCCCCATTACAGCCATCAAGCGCAGACTGGACAACCGTCCGGTAAAGGCAGACGCAGATATGGAAGACCTGATCGGAAAAGCGTTAAACCAGAATTTTGTGCCTGTATTAGATGACCAGAAATGTTTTATCGGTATTATTACACGAAAAGACATTATCCAGTACTTTTATAAAAAAAGCCAGCAGCCGGAGGAAAAGTGGCCTAAACGCCAGAAAGAAGAAAAGTCAGAAACAGTTGTTGGATAAAATGCATAAAAGAAAAAAGACAAAAATCGAAACTTTGTGCACACTTTTTGAGGATCCTATGCTATTATAATAGGCGTAACCCCCCAATACATTATATAGTTTTTGCTACACCCCATAAGAAACGAAATACCTTCTCCTGAGAAAGACCGGTTCCCCGACCGGTCTTTTTCGTGTCTTGAAATACCAAAGAAACACAGGAAAATGAGGACGTTATGAAAGTTCAAAAAATCCCCGCCGGTCAAAGACGGGGAAAATATTTATTATTCTTCGTTTAAGTTTTTTACAGCGATACAGAATATCAGCATTCCCACACAGGAAATAATATTCATTGCCATACCCATTTTCAGTCCCGCAATGTTGGAGACAATACCAATGATCCATGGCATCAGGATGCCGCCAAAGCTGGCAGCCGGGAGTAAAACACCGATGCTGGCTACGCTGGTCATCTTTCCGGCACAGGCAACGGCAGTTGGGTTCATGCCGGCCATGGAAAAAGCAAAGGCGAAAAGCAGGAGAATAGCAGCTACCTGGTTGTTTGCCATCATCAGTCCAATGTAAAATACGGTACAGCCAATGCCCATTTTGATCATGGCTGTGTATGGATTTTTAAGAGGGAATACAAAGGCAATCAGAAGTCTTCCGATCAGTGTGGCAGTCCACATAACAGTCACGGTGTAGGCGCTTAAAGTACCGGATAAAATGCCGCTTCCCTTAAAGTAAGTTACCAGCCAGCCGTTTACGCTGGTCTCTGCTGCGTTCTGGCAGAAGATAAGTCCTGTAAGGAGCCAGAAACGTTTGCTTTTTAAAAATCCCCAGTCTGTTTTTTCTTTTTTTCCAGCTGTTTTCTTTTCAAATGGTGTCAGATGGAAAATGATCCACATGATAAGTCCTAAAAAGCCTAAAGTAAACATGGGAACTACAGGTCCGATCAGTCCGGCCCCGGCAATTACAAAGGGGCAGATCAGAGCTCCTAAGGCATAACAGGAATGCATGATGTTCATGCCTTTTGCACGGTTTTCAGAATGGTTGCTTACCAGGATGGTACACATATTGATAACGCTTCCCTTGGCAAAGCCGATCAGAAGGAAAGAAAGCACCAGAATGCTCATCCAGCCGGAAATCCCTAGCCACAGATATCCCAGTTCATAACCTGCGCTTAGTGTAATAATGGTGGCTTTAAGTCCGATCTTTGCAGGAAGGACTCCTGTGGCAAAACCAGCCATCAGATTTCCGATGCTCATAATAGATAAAAGTGTGCCTGTTACATTGTAGTCAAATCCATATCGTTCCTGCAGCAGGCTTACTACAATACCGCTGCTGATGGAGCAGATACCGCTTAGAAAAAAAGTGATGAAGCCGGACATCTGCAGTCGTTTGTCAAGAGAATTCATAAAAGGGGGGGCCTCCTGTTTTTTCAAGTCTATGACATTGTATCATTTGTCAATAGCAACGTCAATGAGAGGACAGTATTTAAAAAAATCAACAAAAATTAGACAAATACAAAAAAACATCTTGACTTTCTGCTTTCGGAGTATTAATTTATAAAACAAATAAAAAACAGCTATGAAAGAGACTCTTGTCTGAGAAATGTAACAGGAAGGGGGCGTCACCGACTGAGAGCGCCGCCGCGCAGGACTGGATAAAGGGAACACTCTGGAGCTGGTATATCGAAGCGGTTTTACCAGAAGGGGATGCAACCGGCTGGAAGGACTGATAGTAGGTATATCCGTGGCATACGTTACATGCGAAAAAGAGGAGAAGTCTTAAGAGCATCCTGAAGGTTTCTCAATGCGGGTGGTACCGCGGGAAAAGAAGATCCCGTCCCGGAATACAGTAAATGTGTTCCGGGGCGTTTTTTTATACAAAAATCTCCGGAACCGTAAGATGTACTTTCAAAGTACACCGTTGGGAAGGAGAAATAAATATGATGGAATTTGTAGAAGGCGTCAAAGCAAAAGAAACACTTGGAATTGCACAGATCTTAGAAGGTTCCTATGAAGGAAAAAAGATCCGTATGAATGGTGCTGTACACAATGTCCGTGACATGGGTGAAGTTGCCTTTGTGATCCTGCGAAAAGCAGAAGGACTGGTACAGTGCGTATACGAAGAAGGCGTCACAAATTTTGATATCCACGACCTGAAAGAAGAATCCGCAGTGGAAGTCCTTGGTACTGTTAAGGCAGAAGAAAGAGCTCCTCATGGTTTTGAGATCCGCTTAGAAGAGATCAAAGTATTATCCCAGCCTGCAGAGCCAATGCCAATCCCTATCAGCAAATGGAAAATGAACACATCCCTGGAAACAAAGCTGGCCCTGCGCCCGGTATCTTTAAGAAACGTAAGAGAACGTGCTAAATTTAAGATTCAGGAAGGCATTGTAAGAGGCTTCAGGGATTATTTATTTACCCAGGGCTTTACAGAGATCCACACACCAAAGATCGTAGCAAGAGGCGCTGAAGGCGGATCCAACGTATTCAAATTAAACTATTTCAACAAAAAAGCAGAATTAGGACAGAGCCCACAGTTTTACAAACAGACCATGGTAGGCGTTTACGACCGTGTATTTGAGGCAGCTCCCGTGTTCCGCGCAGAAAAGCACAACACCACCCGTCATTTAAACGAATATACCAGCCTGGATTTTGAAATGGGCTATATCGATGGTTTTGAAGATATTATGGCAATGGAGACCGGATTTTTACAGTACACCATGGCACTTCTGGAAAAAGAGTACAAAAAAGAGTTGGATATGTTAGGTGTCACTCTTCCGGATGTAAGCAAGATCCCGGCAGTCCGTTTTGATAAGGCAAAAGAGCTGGTATCTGAAAAGTACAACAGACGGATCAGAAACCCATATGACTTAGAGCCGGAAGAAGAACTTCTCATTGGCCGTTACTTTAAAGAAGAATACGGCAGTGATTTCGTATTTGTTACCCATTACCCATCAAAGAAACGTCCGTTTTATGCTATGGATGACCCGGCAGATCCGAAATTTACCTTAAGTTTTGATCTGTTATTTAAGGGACTGGAAGTAACCACCGGCGGACAGCGTATTCACGATTACGGCGAGATCACTGCCGTATTC
>OGHU01000134.1_pt1 | contig 46353 bp, 36 predicted proteins | sample 1571521 | NCBI WGS metagenome assembly OGHU01 (sample SAMEA2581963, study PRJEB24529) | metagenome | biome: Human gut stool | place: China | collected 2011 | reverse complement strand
TAAGTAAGAAAAGTGCTGACAATTTTGTCAGCACTTTTCTAGTATGTCATCTACTTTTTTATTCTATTTTCCTATGAGTTTTATCACTTACATTATTAGCAAAATTACACATTTTCTCATATTCTTTGCACTTTATTTTATATTCCATTTGCATGCACATATAACGATAGTAACAATAAGCTTGTTCATATTGAGCCACAGGGTTAAACATAGGATCTCTATATAATTCATTCATATCCATCCCAATATTAGGTGGAGGCATTCCATAATCATTAAATTGAGGCATATAATTATTATTAAAATCTTTTTCCATACAATCATCTCCTATAAATCAAAATTAAAAAATGGAAGTACATTTATAAAAATATATGTATAAAAAGCAGCTAATATACCATGTAATAATTTTCCATACAAATAAGGTTTTATTGATAAGTCAGTTTTTGAAGTGATACTTAAAACTTGTAGTAATACAGATATTCCACCAAAACCAAGTAAAAAAGCTGTAAATATTATATTAATAGAAATCTTTTTACAAGCTATATTAGAAATTGAATTAATTCCATTTGTTATTTCCAAAAATCCAGAAATTAATGGAGCAGCAAAAGAAAAATCAATATTTAGAGTATCAAAAATAGGCGCAATCAACAAAGCTAACATATTTAAGATTCCACTTGCTTTTAAAATAGATATAACACTAGAAAAAATAACAACAAATCCTCCAATTAATAATATTGTAGAGATACTACTCATTATACTTTCTGATAAAATAGAACCTAGGTTAGAAAAAGTAATATTTTCTTTTGAAGCAGAACTGTGATTTATGTTTTGGTGAGAAGCAGAAGATTTTTCATTTCGTTTCCAAAATCTAAATATAATTCCTACACTAATACATGCTAAAATATGTGTTATAAATAGTAAGATACCAATAGATGTATTCTTATACATTGAAAGTCCGACTGTACCTATTATAAAAAGAGGTCCGGAATTATTGGTAAAACTAAGTAATCTTTCACATTCTTCTTTAGTGCAAGTATTGTTTTTTCTGAAACTAGTAGCAATTTTTGCACCTACAGGATATCCACTTATTAATCCCATAATAAAGGCAAAAGCTCCTTCACCACGAATATTAAAAAGTGGTTTCATATATCTATTTAAGATATTTCCAAGTTGTGTAATTATATTGGTATGCATTAAAAGTTCTGTAGCTACGAAGAAAGGGAAAAGAGAAGGAATCACAGAGTTTGACCATAGAGCTAAGCCAGATTTTACAGCAGGTAAATTACTTTTTGAAAATAATAATAAACTAAAAGTGAAAATTAGAAAAATTAAAGGTAGAAAGTTTCTTTTTAGTTTCATTAAGCTTATCAAGTAAAGAAATACCCTGAGTAGCATAGTAGCTGAACATTTCACATATAAGGAATGCACCATTAACAGCATCCTTATCTCTTACATAGCTTCCTGAAAGATATCCATATGATTCCTCAAAACCAAAGATATATGAATCTTCCTTACCCTGCTTTTCAAGGAATCCAATCTGCTCTCCTATAAACTTAAAGCCTGTAAGAACATTAATAACCTTTACGCCATAATTCTTTGCAATCTGCTCTGCCATATCCATAGAAACAATAGTTTTAACCATAACTGGATCAGCTGGCATTCTGTTATGCTTTGTTCTCTGTGAACAGATGTAATCAAAAAGCAGCATTCCTGTCTGGTTACCTGTCAACAACTGATAATCTCCGTTCTTGTCCTTAACAGCTATACCAACACGGTCACAGTCAGGGTCAGTAGCTAAAAGAAGATCTGCATTGTTACGCTTTGCATAATCCATACCGAGTGCCATAGCCTCTTTTATCTCTGGGTTTGGATATGGGCATGTTGGGAAGTTTCCATCTGGGAGTCTTTGTTCTTCTACTATAGTTATGTTCGTATATCCCATCTCTTCAAGAGTTCTTGTGACTGGAATATAGCCTGTACCATTCAGAGGACTGTATACAATAGATACATTCTTATTAACCTCTTCACCAAACAATACTGACTGACTCTTAACCTTTTCTATAAATGCAGTAAGAACATCATCTGATATGTATTCAATCTTTCCTTCCTTAACAGCCTCATCAAAATCCATCTTCTTAACATCAGCAAATATATCAAGCTTTTCTATTTCAGCAAGAACTGCTGCTGCTGCTTCTGTTGTAATCTGGCATCCATCAGCACCATATACCTTATAACCATTATACTTAGATGGGTTATGAGATGCTGTTACCATAACACCTGCTGATGCATGAAGATATCTTGTTGCAAATGATACTGTTGGAACAGGATTAAGTCTAGGCCATAAATTAACCTTAATTCCGTTAGCTGCAAATACTGATGCTGCTGTCTTTGCAAATACATCTGATTTAATACGTGAATCATAACCTATAGCTACTGATGGTTCAGTAAATGATTTAACAAGATAATCTGAAAGTCCCTGTGATGCCTTAGCTACAGTATATATATTCATTCTGTTAGTACCAGCACCTATAGTCCCTCTTAAACCACCTGTACCAAACGCAAGATCACGATAGAAAGCATCCTCTGCCTGTGTCTCGTCCATATTTTTTAATGCTTCTGAAAGTTCTTCATCCTTAACGTTTTCTACCCAACGCTTGTACTCGTCCATATAAGACATAACATTATCCTCCATTAACAAAAATGTAAATGCCATAATCATACAATGCTTATAATGTTTATTATGTTTATTGTGTTTCAACATTTTAATATTGTGATGTAAGTGTTAAAAGTATAAAAAGTCATTTCTGCCTGCAGAAAAGTTTTTTACCTGCGACACGTTAAACACCGAAACCGGAATAAAATGTTACGAATCCCACATAATATTTTTACATTCAAGCATCACATAACATATGGTCTTTAATACATTATACTCTATATTGACAGTAATTAGCAAACCTTTATTTAATAATAATACGATAATAATACAATAAAGACACAATAATACATAATACTACAATAACGAAGCAATAATAATGCAACAATTATACTATAACCAAGCAATAATAATGCATTTTATAACATACCTGCAGCGTGCAGATTTTAAAAAAAGCTGTTACTCTCTGTAACAGCCTGCATTTTCGCCCAGTATCCTTATAAGTTACTGTCCACCTGTTGTGACTACTGAGGCGATTGTTTTAAATAATATTTTTATATCAAGTCCTATACTCCAGTTATCTATATATTCAAGATCCATCTTTACAATATCCTCGAAATCAGTAACTGTTTTTCTTCCATAAGCCTGCCACATTCCTGTAATACCCGGCTTCATGGAAAGTCTTCTCTTATGATGTCCTTCGTATTGCATAAACTCGTTAACCGTTGGTGGTCTTGTCCCAACAAGGCTCATATCACCTAAGAAAACATTAATAAACTGTGGAAGCTCATCTATGCTTGTTTTTCTTATGAACTTACCAACCTTTGTTATACGTGGGTCATCTTTCATCTTAAACATAAGGCCGCTCATTTCATTCTGCGACATAAACTCCTTCTTTCTTTCCTCAGCATCCTGATACATTGAACGGAACTTATATATAGAGAAATAACGTCCATTTTTTCCCACTCTCTTTTGCTTAAAGAACACCGGTCCCTTAGACTCAAGCTTAATAGCTGGAACGACAAATATCATTGCCACAAGCATAATAAGCATACCAACTAGAGAACCTACTATATCCATAAGTCTTTTTACTGCAAGCTCTTTATAATCAAACTCACGGTTTGCAAATGTCACTACAGGGATATTTCCTATAGTACAAAGAGATGTTGAATATCCATCAAAGCCATCAAGAACCTCTATTCTGATATGAACAGTTATACCCATATCTTCAAGATTCATGACTAATGGCTTAAGGTGTTTTCTTATATTTTCATTGACATCAATATACACTTCATCAACGATTTCATTCTTTATGTAAGTCATCATGGTATGGGCATTAGCCACTACCTTCACACCATCTATCTCCTGTGAAACCATGTCCTCATCCATCACGATGAAACCACTGAGCGTTCTCACCCAGTCTTCTTCCCTGTCAAGATTATGAACAAGATGTGCTGCTCTGTCCTTCATAGTGATTGCAATCACTCTTGCCGCCTTTTCTTCGTTCTTTCCAAGACTCTTTAGATACCTTTTTATAAGCTCACGCCCTGTATATATAAAAACAAGGCTGATAAATACAGTACATATATATACACCTCTTGGTATCTGGCTTCTTCTTGTCACAAGTTCATAGACAGCTGCCATAGCTGCAAAAACTGCAACTTTACATATAACAGTCCTAAGCTCTTCGAATCTGCCTCTTTTTAAGCAGCCACCTTTTTCGTTAATAAACAGCATACTTATAAGTGCCGCAACTATAATTGTATCCAGATTAGTACTTAACTGAACAACTGTAGAATTAACATTCATATGTCTGTATACCATCAGCCATATTATACCAGAAGCATAATATGCTATAAGTACACCCATAACATCCACAAAAAACAACATTATATTCTGCACACTATCTCTTGTACTGTTTGAATCGTTCAACATTGTCACATCCTCTGCTGTTTATTTTCTTAATGTATTTCCCCAATATTCTGATAAACTGTTATGCCAAACAACTATTTGTTATCATCATCAAAATCCATATCCAGAAGAAAATCTCCTTCATATTCTTCTGTTCTGCCGTTTCTCTTCTTAAGAGGAACACCATTTACACTACCAGCTTTATTAGCTGAAGCTGCTTTATTCTTAGCTGCCATGACCTGATTCTGTGAATGTGCATTCTTTCTTGAAGCCACTGAACCAACACTTCCCGCAGCAGGTTTTCTTGTATTCTTAGCTGAAGCAGTTGTTACTGATTTTGATGCTGTATTCTTTTTTGCTGTTTCTGCCTTAGCTTTTTCGAATGACTTATCTGGTGATTCATCACTATGATAGTTTCCATAGTAGCTTCCGTAGTATTTACCGTAATATTTACCATAGTACTTTCCATAGTATCCATTTTCTGATAAATCAACCTTATTAAGAACACTTCCTATGATTTTTACCTTTGTTTTTCTTAACTGATCCATGACATTCTGTGCAAACTTATAGCTGACCTGATTAGCTGCTATTACAAGCACAGCTCCATCACTTACTGTAGCTACGATAGCTGCATCTATAACTGAACCAAGTGGTGGTGTATCTATGATCACATAATCATATTTTTCACGCATTTCCCTGACTGTTTCCTTGTACAAAGGGCTATCAAGAAGCTCTGCTGGATTAGGTGGTACAGGACCTGCAAGTATAACATCCAGATTCTCAACATTTGTTGAATATATAACTTCTTCAAGATTGCTCTGCCCTGATAAGAAATGTGTTAATCCCTTAATCCCCTTTTTAACCTTATAACGTCCAACAAGAACTGATTTTCTTAAATCACAGTCAATAAACAATACTCTTTTTCCACCATCTGCTATAGATGAAGCAAGATTCATAGTAACTGTAGATTTTCCTTCATTAGGTCCACAGCTTGTAAACATAACTACTTTAGTATCTTTTCCACTAAGGAATATATTAGTACGTAAGTTTCTATAGCTTTCTCTTACCTGATAATTATCCTGCTGGGTATTCTCTAAATTGATCTTCTGCATTATAATTCCCTCCAACCTTTCTATAATTACTTTCTCTTCTTTTTCTTCTTACTGCTTGAATGTCCATTATATTCCTCTTCTGTAAGTGGAATAAGTGAAAGGTTAGTTATTCCAAGATATCTCTCAACATCCTCAGATGACTTAATAGTATCATCAAGTAAAAACTTAACTACAAGTACGGCTATAGCGAGTACAACTCCGACAGCTGCACCAAGCACTGTATTTTTCTTTACATTAGGGCTTGATGGAGATGTTGCAACTCTACCATATTCTATAACATTAACTCCCTCTATCTGCATTACCGATGTTATCTGCTTGGCAGATATATCTGCAACTGCATCTACGATTTCCTTTGCTCTTTCAGGGTCAGGATCTGTAACTGTTACCTGAAGCACTCTGGAATCTGACTCTATTTCACATTTAATCTTGGATACAAGGTCATCTGCTTCCATATCAAGGTCAAGATTTCTTATAACCTGCTCTACTACCGGAAGACTTGTTACAAGTACCTTGTAATCCTGAACAAGCTGTGTAGATGACTGAATATCACTAAGTGTTGTTGTTGAGCCATTCTGTCTGTTGATTATGTATAACTTTATTGATGACTGATACAACGGTGTGATTGCAAGCTCTGTAATAGAAAATGCTATAATTGCTACTGCGATACCAGATACTATTAATATCCATATTTTTGATAACAGCATCATTAATATCTGCATTATATCAATTTCTACTTCTTCATTATTATCCTGTCTAATATTAGTTTCCATTTCTTCTCCTATTTTTAAATTCTTACTCATAACTTCAAAATACAATTTTCTTTATCAAATTAACTGTATCTTGATTGATTATACGTACGCTAAGTTTACTTGTCAAGAATACCCAGCCTCCTATTTTTATGCCGGAATTATGAAGTATAACTTCTATCTTACCCCCTAAAACATGCGCCTTAAGGCTGTTTGTGCCTCTAATCTTATGTACATATGCACTCAAAAAAGAACATAAAAATATCTGGATATCTCATCTGATATCCAGATATGCCATTAAAACTGGCAAAGCTAACGTTGCAAGCTACTAGCCGGAATCGAACCGGCGACCTACTGATTACGAATCAGTTGCTCTACCGACTGAGCCATAGTAGCATACCTTTTATATAATACTATTCATCCAATAAAATGTAAAGTCATATAATCATAATTTTTAGCCAAATTTTTTATCACATTTTTTAATCATATTTTTAATTTTTTGTTTCTAATAAAAATTTTAATTTTTTTGTTTTTTCTGTTGACAAACAATATATCACATGATAATATAATCAAGTCGCTGGGAAACAGCAACAACTAAATAAGCAGTCGTGGCGGAATTGGCATACGCGCTAGACTAAGGATCTAGTCCATATTGCTTGGGTGCGGGTTCAAGTCCCGCCGACTGCACTATATTAAAGAAGCTTATTTATAAGCTTCTTTTTTAACAAGTTAGCGGAAATGTCGGAATGGCAGACGAGCAAGATTCAGATTCTTGTGTGGGTTACCACGTGTGGGTTCAAGTCCCATTTTCCGCATTATATTTTATAAACTGGTGTTATCTTTTGTTACACCAGTTTTTTTATTCTCTAAAAAAATCAGGCAGATATATGCACTAACATATATCTGCCTATTTTAAATATTTTACAACAACCGCTGCTACCGCTAATCAATAACAGTTACCTTCTCTATAACCGGCTGTTCATTCTTATTAACTTTTCCATTATCATCTACCGGCTTGACTTCTTTACATATCTTATCAACCACATCCATGCCTTCTGTCACATAACCAAAGCAAGCATACTTTCCATCAAGATATGTACTATCCTTATGAACTATAAAAAACTGCGAACTTGCACTGTTGTTACTGCTTGAACGTGCCATAGATATAGCACCCCTTGTATGTGACAGATTATTTGTCACACCATTATCTGCAAACTCACCTTTTATCTTTGTATCAGAACCGCCTGTTCCATCTCCTTTAGGATCTCCACCCTGTATCATAAAGCCGCTTATTATTCTATGAAATGTAAGTCCATCATAAAAACCATCTTTTGCAAGCTTCACGAAATTAGTAACAGTTACAGGCGCCACATCTGCATCAAGTTCAATCTTTATATCACCATAACCCTTAACTGATATAACAACATGGTGCTTTCCTGTGAGCTGGTTCTCCTGGTCATTCTGCTGTCCATCTGATGCATTGCCACTTTTACTGCTTCCACATGCATAAAGTGAAAATGTCATAACAACAGCTAATAGTATTATTGATATTCTTTTCATAATGTTCACACACTGTAGGAAACTATCTTAGAACAGCAATATTAATATTGCATAAATTCATTGATATCCCTTAAAACATCCTCAATTTCGCTTTCTCCACCATTAATAGTAAGCTGAAGCGGTCTGCTGATATCAAGACTAAACAATCCTACAAGAGATTTTCCATCCACAAAGCTATTGCCGCTTTCGACATCAAAGCTGCATGAATATCTGCTTATCTTACTAACAAACCTCTGAACTTTCTCTACTGAATCAAGTAAAATTGAAACTGTTAACATATGTATATCCTCCCATCAAGTCCTAATCCTTTTATAATAAAGCCCGACAACATCAACAACTATACTACTTTTCCTTACTAAAAACAACATAATCCGACATTTCGGGTAATATATTTCATATGATATGATATCTATGCTTATACATTTTCAGGCATAACATATGACTCAACCGTTTCCCATAATTCATCAAGGCCCTGTTTTGTTTCAGAAGAAAATGGTATAAGAATATCATCTTCTCTTAATCCAAGCCCCATTCTTACTGCTTTTACATGCTTGGCAACCTGGCTTCTTTTAAGTTTATCAAGCTTCGTTGCTATAATAACCGGTCTGAATCCATTATCAACTATCCAGTCATACATCATCTTATCATTTTCTGATGGATCATGTCTTATATCAACAAGCAGAAATACCTGCTTAAGGTTAGCTGATTTTCTTAAGTATTTTTCTATCATCTTTCCCCATTTAGCCTTAACAGCCGGACTTGCATTCGCATATCCATATCCGGGAAGATCCACAAGATACATGCAGTCATTAATATTATAAAAATTAATTGTCTGTGTCTTACCTGGCTGTGAAGATGTTCTTGCATATGATTTTCTATTCATAAGTGAATTAATAAGTGACGACTTGCCAACATTTGACTTGCCTGCAAATGCGACCTCTGGATATTGTGTATCTGGTATAGCACTGGTAACTCCAATAACTATATCAAGATTAACCTTTTTTATAACCATCTGCTTTTTCTCCTCTCTTTCTTTTAAGATAAGTGCTTAATCTATGTAAAATATATCAGTTTTCCTGTAAAACAAGTGCTTCCTTTAACACCTGTTTAATATTTTCTACATACTTTATAGTAACGCCCTGTGTTATCTCTTCGTCAAGTTCTTCCACATCTGACCTGTTTTCCTCTGGCACAAGCACAACCTTCATGCCTGCCATCCTTGCAGCTAAAAGCTTCTCCTTAAGTCCTCCTATCGGAAGCACCCTGCCACGCAGTGTCACCTCACCAGTCATAGCAACATCTGCCCTGACTGGTATTTGTGTAACAGCTGAAAGCATTGCAGTTGTCATTGTAATACCTGCAGATGGTCCATCTTTTGGAACTGCACCTTCAGGTATATGAAGATGAATATTATGCTTATCATAGAATTCGCTGTCAACCTTATACTTACCATTCATAGTAAGTGACCTGACAAGAGAATAAGCAATCATAGCTGATTCCTTCATAACATCTCCCATATTTCCTGTAAGCTTAAGCTCTGAACTGCCCGCCATGACATTAACCTCTATCTCAAGAGTTTCGCCACCAACACTTGTCCATGCCAGTCCTCTGACAACACCCACCTCAGGATGCTTATTAGCCTTATCCGGTCTGTACTTTTCTTTTCCAAGATATTCAAAAAGATTCTTATCTGTAACCCTTATGCATTTCTTTACTTCTGTATTTCTGCTTCCATCTGGTGTATACACACCTTCCTCATAAAGTCTGGTTACAGCCTTTCGGCATATCTTTGCTATCTGTCTTTCCAGTTCACGGACTCCCGCTTCCTTTGTATATGCATATATAATACGTTTTAAAGCGCCGTCCGATATTTTAAGCATAGATGTCATAAGTCCGTTTTTAGCTATCTGCTTTTTCACAAGATGTTCCTTTGCAATATGCATTTTTTCATTCAATGTATATCCTTGAACCTCTATTATTTCCATTCTGTCAAGCAATGGTCTGCTTACTGTTGAAAGGTCATTGGCAGTTGCTATAAATAATACATCTGAAAGGTCAACTGGAAGTTCTATATAATGGTCAACAAAATGTTGATTCTGTTCACCATCAAGCACCTCGAGAAGTGCAGATGCTGTATCCGACCTGTAATCGCTGCTTATTTTATCTATCTCATCAAGAAGCATAAGTGGATTAGAGGTTTTTGCCTGCTTAAGTCCTTCTATGATTCTTCCTGGCATAGCACCTACATATGTTTTTCTATGTCCTCTTATTTCAGCTTCATCTCTTACGCCGCCAAGACATACTCTGATATATTTTTTATTAAGTGCCGCAGCAACGGAACGCGCTATTGACGTCTTACCTGTTCCCGGAGGTCCAACAAGACATAGTATAGGTGCATCTGATACCGATGTTATATTTCTGACTGCAAGATATTCTATAATCCTGTCCTTAACATCCTTCATCCCATAGTGGTCTGCATCCAGAACAGCTCTTGCATTAATAATGTCATTGTTATCCTGTGATTTCTTATTCCATGGAAGTGCAAGGCAATTCTCTATGTATGTTCTCTCAACATTAACCTCTGATGAACCTTTAGAAAGGCTCTTTAACCTCTTTACTTCTTTATGGAGCTTTGCTTTTATGTCATCACCGGCATCAAGCTCTTCTATCTGCTTATCAAGCTCTTCCGACTCAGAATATTGATCTTCACCAAGCTCCTGGTTAAGCACATTAAGCTGTTCACGTATAATATACTCTTTCTGGTTTTTATCTACTTTTTCTTTAACCTTTATAGCCAGCTCTTCTTTTATCTTATATGCATTAGTCAGCTCTATGAACATTCCCGCTATATATTCATAAATTTCTATTATATCGTCCATCTCAAGAAGAGCCTGTCTGTCTGTATAATCCATCGGAAAATCCGCGCATATTTTAAGAAGCAGCTCTCTTGCATCATCAAGCTCAAGCCAGTACTTAAGTATTTCTTTGCTGCTTCTTGAATTAGCTGCACCATACTGCCTTATAAGCTCTCTCATGCCAAGAATAATAGCCCTGTTTGTAACCTCATCCGGCTGGTTTATAAACATCTCTTCTATATCTGCAGCTGCCATTAAGCAGTTACCAGAATCAGTTATTTCAACTGCATGTGCTTTGTTAAGGCCTTCCACCTGAATACGCACAAGCTTATTAGGCAGCTTAATAACCTGCTTTATAACTGCAACTGTTCCTGTTTTATATATATCCCCAGGCGCAGGATTTTCTATCTGTGTATCTTTTTGTGTAAGAAGAAGTACCTTCTCATCTAAAGCAAGTGCCTCCTCTACCGCCTGTATTGATTTTTTTCTGCTTATATCAAAATGTATGACCATGTCAGGCAACACGGTCATACTTCTTAACGCAATTACTGGTAATGTAATCATATTCATAATTATTGTGCTTTCTTAACTTCATCGCCTTGTGTGCCTGATGCACTATTCATAGCGATACTTCCCTCGTTATTATTTCCTACTTTCTGCGTTCTGTATTCAATAACCGGCTTTCCTGTTCCAAGAACAGCATCCTTTGTTATAATACATCTTGCAATAGTTTCATCAGATGGAACCTCATACATAACCTCATTCATGACTGACTCAAGTATAGAACGAAGTCCTCTTGCTCCTGTCTTTCTTTCAAAGCTCTTATGGGCTATTTCCTTAACTGCATCATCTTCAAACTCAAGTTCAACCTCATCAAGGCTTAAAAGTGCCTTATACTGCTTAAGTATAGCATTCTTAGGTTCACGAAGAATACGTACAAGCGCTTCCTCATCAAGTGAATCTAATGCTACAACAACCGGAACACGTCCTACGAATTCAGGTATAAGTCCGAACTTAATAAGATCCTGTGGAAGTGCCTTATGGAACATTTCTCCAACGTCCTCTGTAGCAGTCTTTTCCTTTATCTGCGAATTAAATCCGATTGTACTCTGATCCATTCTTGATTCGATAATCTTTTCAAGTCCATCAAAAGCTCCACCACAAATAAACAGTATATTAGTTGTATCTATAGGAATAAGCTCCTGCTGTGGATGCTTTCTGCCACCCTGAGGTGGAACTGATGCAACCGTTCCTTCAAGTATCTTAAGAAGTGCCTGCTGTACGCCTTCACCTGAAACATCTCTAGTTATGGAAACATTTTCTGACTTCTTAGTTATCTTATCTATCTCATCAATATATATAATTCCATATTGTGCTTTTTCTATATCATAATCAGCTGCCTGAATAAGCTTAAGAAGTATATTTTCAACATCCTCACCTACATATCCAGCTTCTGTAAGAGTTGTTGCATCAGCTATTGCAAATGGCACATTCAGAAGTCTTGCAAGATTCTGTGCAAGAAATGTCTTGCCAGAACCTGTAGGTCCTAACATAAGTATATTACTCTTCTGAAGCTCAACATCAACATTCTGTGCCGATAATATTCTTTTATAATGATTATATACAGCAACTGATAAAACCTTCTTAGCTTCATCCTGTCCTATAACATAATCATCAAGAAACTCTTTGATTTCCTTAGGCTTTAAAAGATTAATATCAAGTCCATCTACTGCCTGCTCATCTTCCGCCTCAAACTCCTCATCAAGTATATCTGAACATATTCCTATACATTCATCACATATAAATACTCCATTCTGTCCCTGGATAAGTTTTTTAACCTTATCCTGTGTCTTACCACAAAACGAGCATCTTAACTCTCCATCTTTAATCTTGCCTGCCATAATTCCTCCGGTCTGCTACATATTAACAAATAATACATAATAATATATTGCTTCGCTCTGAATATCCGTAATGCTCTTTCAGCTTATATATTCATAAACAACAAGGGACTGTGCGAAAAGCAACAGTCCCCTTTAAGTAACTATCTCTTTTCAACCACGCTGTCAATAAGACCATATGCTACAGCCTCTTTAGCTGTCATATAGTTATCACGTTCTGTATCCCGAGAGATTTCTTCTACTGATTTACCCGTGTTAGCTGCGAGTATTTCATTTAACTTGTTTCTTGTCTTTAAGATATTCTCTGCAACTATTCTGATTTCTGTTTCCTGACCTCTGGCTCCGCCTGAAGGCTGATGAATCATAATCTCAGCATTAGGAAGTGCAAGTCTCTTACCCTTAGTACCGCCAGAAAGAAGAAATGCTCCCATACTGGCTGCCATACCTATACATATTGTTGAAACATCACACTTAATATACTGCATAGTATCATATATCGCGAAACCAGCTGATACTGAACCACCTGGGCTGTTGATATAAAAATGTATATCCTTGCCTGGATCTTCTGCCTCAAGGAATAACATCTGTGCTACAACAAGGTTAGCAGAAACATCTGTTACCTCTTCACCTAAAAATATAATTCTGTCTTTAAGAAGACGTGAATAGATATCATATGATCTCTCTCCACGACTATTCTGTTCTATGACATAAGGTACAAAACTCATATTATTGCCTCCCTGTCTTATATAATATCTATTACTTCTCAACTACTGAATTTACAATAACATCAACAGCCTTCTGGATAGCGATATCTTCTCTGATCTGCTTAGATTCATATTCACCCATGAACTCTTTAATCTTTTCGATTTCCATCTTGTACTGTTCAGCCATCTTGTTAAGCTCTGCTTCGAATTCTTCATCAGAAACTTCGATATTCTCAGCCTTTACGATTGCTTCAAGAACAAGTCTTGACTGGATATTCTTAACAGCCTGTGGCTTCATATCTTCAATAATCTTTTCAGCTGTAACACCTGTGTACTGGAAGTACTGCTCAACTGATAAGCCCTGTGACTGTAATCTCTGTGCGAAGTCTTCTAACATTCTGTTAACCTGTGTATTAATCATAGCTTCTGGAATGTCCATCTTAGAAGTTTCAATAATCTTAGCGATTGCTTCATCTTCCTTCTTAGCCTTAGCTTCATTTTCCTTGCGCACTGTTATGTTCTTCTTAAGATCTTCCTTATATTCAGCAAGTGTATCAAAATCAGAAACGTCCTGAGCGAAATCATCATCAAGCTCTGGAAGAACCTTTTCCTTGATCTCCTTAACCTTAACCTTGAACATAGCTGGCTTACCCTTTAATTCCTCAGCATGGTATTCTTCTGGGAATGTTACATTGATTTCCTTCTCATCACCGATATTCATACCGATAATCTGTTCTTCAAAGTTATCAATAAATGAATGAGAACCGATTGTAAGTGGATAATCTTCACCCTTTCCACCTTCAAATGCTTCACCATCTACAAAACCTTCAAAATCAATTGTTGTCATATCGCCATCTTTAACAGCTCTGTCTTCTACAGTAACGATTCTTGAATTCTTATCCTGAGCCTTCTTTAATTCTTCTTCAACATCTGCATCAGTAACATCTGTATCGCACTTAGCTACCTCAACACCCTTGTACTGTCCAAGTTCAACCTCTGGCTTAACAGCAACTGTTGCTTCAAAGATAAATGGCTTGCCAGCTTCAATCTGAACTACATCGATCTTAGGCTGTGAAACGATTTCTAATTCACTTTCATCTGCTGCCTTAGCATAAGCATCAGGAATGATGGCATTAGCTGCATCTTCATAGAAAATCTCTGCACCATAAAGCTTTTCTACCATCTTTCTTGGAGCCTTACCTTTTCTGAAGCCAGGAACGCTGATTTTATTCTTATTCTTATTAAAAGCTGTATTAAGACCTGCTTCGAATTCTTCAGCAGTAGCCTCGATCACGAGCTTAACCATATTCTTCTCTTCCATGTTTTCAACCTTAAAACTCATTGTTTATAAATCCTCCTTAAAATATATATGAAGTCTCTTTTTCTATCGTACAAAGTACATACTAATGGATTGTATCACATCCGGCGCTGATTTGCCAATATATTTTTTATAATTTATATTTATTTTAATATTTCGATATATGCTGCCCTCCACCTGATGCGTCAGATTGTTTTAATGTTCTCCATCATTCTCATCATAATCATTTTTGCAGAAGAAAAACTTTCTTGTCGCAAAAAGTGCACATATCGACAGCACTCCTATCGCTGTGTTAAGTGCTGAATCATGGTATGTCACCATCTCTCTTGCTATTGCAAACATAAGCACCTCCACGACAGTTGCCGGTGTATGCTGTGATAACATCTTGATAAGCTCCACACCAACTGCCAGTGTCATAATATCTGCCACAAATTTCTCGAAGAAATCAAGCGGGGTACTATCAAACATCCCACCAAGTTCAAGCAAAAACCTCACACACATAACTACTACAACTACCACAAGGATTGCTGATATTATCCATTCAAAGATATTACATACTTTTCTGAATATACCATTCACTTTGCTTTTCATATATTTTCCTGACCTTTCTACAACATTCTTATTTTCCTTACGTTTTTAGCGCATATACAGTAATTATTTAATCATGTTATGCGGCTGCATATCTTAAGTCAAACTATGTTAAGTATACGAAAAAAACTTTTATATAGCAACAGAACTTTTGATTAAAACAAAAAGGTGTTGTCGCACAAAATAGTGCTGCAACACCTTTTATTATCCAGTTATATCCTTTGTTAATCAAACTAATCACACTTATTACAGATTAGTATATCCCATCAGATACTTATCCACTTCTCTTGCACAGTCCCTGCCCTGACGTATAGCCTTTACAACAAGTGACTGGCCTGTGTGGCAGTCGCCACAAGCGAACACTCCTGCAACATTAGTTGCGAATCTTCCATCATCTGTCTTGATGTTAGTTCTCTGGTTTACCTCTACGCCGAATGCATCTGTAAGATACTTCTGTGTTCCAAGGAAACCTGCTGCTATAAGAACAAGCTCACAAGGAAGCTCTTTTTCTGTTCCTTCAACAGGAACCATCATTCTTCTTCCTGTTGCCTCATCTACCTTTGATTCAAGCTGGATAGTAACAACCTTGCAAAGCTTGCCCTTCTTATCCTTCTTGAATTCCTTTACAGTAGTTGTATATATTCTTGGGTCGTGTCCGAATACCGCTATTGCTTCCTCCTGGCCATAATCTGTCTTGCAGACTAAAGGCCATTGTGGCCATGGATTAGTTTCACTTCTTACGTCTGGTGCCTTTGGCATCATTTCAAGCTGTGTCACTGACTTACAGCCATGTCTTATAGCTGTACCAACGCAGTCGTTACCTGTATCACCACCACCGATTACAATAACATTTTTATCCTTTGCGCTTATATACTTACCATCTGTAAGATCTGAATCAAGAAGACTCTTAGTTGTTGCTGTAAGAAAATCAACTGCAAAATATATTCCATCAGCATCTCTTCCAGGAGCACTGATATCTCTTGGATTAGAGGCACCTACCGCAAGTACAACTGCGTCATAATCATCCATTATCTTCTTAGCCTTAATATTCCGTCCGATGTTAGCTTCCGTTACAAACTCAACACCCTCATCCTTCATAACATTAAGCTTTCTGTCTATAATATGCTTTTCAAGCTTCATATTAGGTATTCCATATCTTAAAAGTCCACCTATTCTATCAGCTCTTTCATATACAGTCACAAGATGGCCCCTCTGGTTAAGCTGGTCAGCTACAGCAAGTCCTGAAGGACCTGAACCTATGACAGCTATTCTCTTTCCAGTTCTTGCCTTTGGCGGCTTAGGACCTGCAAGTCCGTTAGCATAAGCATGTTCTATGATAGCCATCTCATTTTCCTTAGTACATACAGCATCTCCGTTAAGTCCGCATGTACATGCTTTTTCGCAAAGAGCTGGACATACGCGGCTTGTAAACTCTGGAAAATTACTTGTCTTATGCAGCCTGTTATATGCCTGTTCCCAGTTACCTGTGTATACAAGATCATTCCATTCCGGTATAAGGTTATTAAGAGGACAGCCACTTGTCATACCCTTTATAGTCATGCCCGACTGACAGAATGGCACACCACAGTCCATGCAGCGTGCGCTCTGGCATCTCTGCTCTGTTTCTGAAAGTGGTGTATGAAACTCATTAAAATTCTTTATTCTTTCCTTTGGTACAACTGCCTTAGCTTCTACACGTTCATATTCTAAAAATCCGGTTGGTTTTCCCATGATTATCTCCTTTCAAATACACATTTTCACAAATATGTACCAGCAGACTTATAAGCTGCCAATACATATCTGTTTTTGTACATTTCCATCTTACTTAGTTGCTGCGTAAAATGCTTCAATCTGAGCCTGTTCACTGCTAAGACCCTTCTCTTCCATCTGAACAATCATATTGAGCATCTTCTTATAATCATGTGGCATAATCTTCTTGAACTTAGGAAGATATTCACCAAAGTTATCCAGAACCTCTTTACCCTTCTTAGAGTTAGTGAAAGCTACATGGTCAGTAATCATCTGCTTAAGTTCAAGTACATCATACTTGTTAGTAACTGGTTCAAGTGATACAAGCTGCTTATTAACTCTCTTGTAAAGTGTTGTATCCTCATCTAGAACATATGCAACACCGCCACTCATACCAGCAGCAAAGTTCTTACCAGTTCTTCCAAGAACAACCACTCTTCCACCTGTCATATATTCACAGCCATGGTCACCTGTTCCCTCAACAACTGCTGTTGCACCTGAATTACGTACGCAGAATCTCTCACCTGCAATACCATTGATATATGCCTTACCACTTGTTGCACCGTAAAGTGCTACATTACCTATGATAATATTCTCATCTTCCTTATAAGATACTCCGGTTGGTGGATACACGATAAGCTTACCACCAGAAAGGCCTTTACCAAAGTAGTCATTGCTGTCACCTACAAGTTCAAGTGTAAGTCCCTTAGGAATAAATGCTCCAAAGCTCTGTCCACCAGCGCCCGTACACTTAACTGTATATGTATCATCTGCAAGGCTTTCACCGAATCTTCTTGTTATCTCAGCACCAAGAAGAGTACCAAGTGCCCTGTCTGTATTCTTAACATCAACTTCAACACTTCTCTTCTGCTTCTTATCCATAGCATCTGAAAACTTCTTTATAAGTATTCTTTCATCTACTGTCTTACCAAGCTCGAAATCAAACACATTCTTCTTATCATACCTGATAGAAGCTGCTTCCTTAATATAAGGATTATTAAGGATATTAGAAAGATCAACCTTTGATGCTCTTCCACTTCCATAAACGTCAGTTTTTGCTTCAAGGAAATCTGTTCTTCCCACAAGCTCATCCACCGTCTTTACTCCAAGCTTAGCCATATACTCACGAAGCTCTTCTGCGATGAATCTCATAAAGTTAACTACGTATTCTGGCTTTCCTGCGAACCTCTTTCTAAGCTCTGGATTCTGTGTTGCAATACCAACAGGGCATGTATCAAGATTACATACTCTCATCATAACACAGCCCATAGTTACAAGTGGTGCTGTTGCAAATCCGAATTCCTCAGCACCAAGCATGGCTGCTATGGCAACGTCACGTCCACTCATTAGCTTACCATCTGTTTCGATTATAACCTTGTTACGAAGTCCATTCATCGTAAGTGTCTGATGTGCTTCAGCAAGTCCTAACTCCCAAGGAAGTCCTGCATTATGTATAGAGCTTCTTGGCGCTGCACCTGTACCACCATCATAACCTGATATAAGAATAACCTGTGCACCAGCCTTTGCTACACCAGAAGCAATAGTACCAACGCCGGCTTCTGATACAAGCTTAACTGATATTCTTGCATCCTTGTTAGCATTCTTAAGGTCATATATCAGTTCTGCCAGATCCTCGATAGAATAAATGTCGTGATGAGGTGGAGGTGATATAAGTGATACACCCGGTGTTGAAAGACGTGTCTTTGCTATCCAAGGATATACCTTCTTTCCTGGAAGATGTCCACCTTCACCAGGCTTGGCACCCTGTGCCATCTTAATCTGGATTTCCTTTGCACTTACAAGATATCTGCTTGTAACACCGAATCTTCCTGATGCAACCTGCTTGATAGCCGAACATCTGTTAAGTCCATCAGCTCCAACAGTGAGTCTGCCTTCATCCTCACCACCTTCACCTGAGTTTGACTTACCATGAAGCATATTCATTGCAATAGCCATAGTTTCATGTGCTTCCTTAGAGATAGAACCATAAGACATAGCACCAGTCTTGAATCTCTTAACGATAGAATCAACGCTTTCTACCTGATCTATATTTATTCCCTTCTTAGGGAACTTGATATCCATAAGTCCTCTTAAGTTCTTAACGCCCTCTTCTTTATTGACAAGAGCTGTATATTCCTTAAATGTATTATAATCACCTGTACGTGTTGCAAGCTGTAAAAGATGAATTGTCTGTGGATTATAAAGATGTTCTTCCTTTCCACTTCTCATTTTATGGGCACCCTCACTATCAAGAGTTGTGTCTGTTGATAACCCAAGAGGATCAAAGGCCTTTGAATGAAGTGTTTCAACATCATCCTGTATATCCTTAAGGCTTATACCCTCAACTCTTGATACAGTACCTGTGAAGTACTTATTAATAACAGCTGAATCAATACCTATCGCCTCAAATATCTTAGAGCCCTGATATGACTGTATAGTTGATATACCCATCTTAGCTGCTATCTTTACGATACCACTTATGATAGCATTATTATAATCATCAACTGCTGCATAGTAATCTTTATCAAGCATATTAAGATCAATAAGCTCCTGTATGCTTTCCTGTGCAAGATATGGATTGATAGCTGATGCACCATATCCTAACAATGTAGCAAAATGATGTACATCCCTTGGCTCACCACTTTCAAGTATAACAGCCATACTTGTTCTTTTCTTAGTCTGTACAAGATAGTGCTGTACTGCACCTACAGCAAGAAGTGATGGTATAGCTACATGATTTTCATCAACACCTCTATCAGACAGGATAACAATGTTAGTACCCTCTCTATGTGCTCTGTCTACCTCTACAAAAAGATGGTCAATAGCCTTTTCGAGTGATGTATTCTTATAGTATGTAATAGGAATAGTTTCAACCTTAAAACCTTCAACCTTCATATTCTTTATCTTTAAAAGATCTGTGTTAGTAAGAATAGGATTGTTAATCTTTAAGTTCTTACAGTTTTCAGGCTGTTCTTCAAGTATGTTACCATCTTTACCAAGGTACACAGTTGTAGATGTTACGATCTTCTCTCTGATGGAATCTATAGGTGGATTCGTAACCTGTGCAAACAGCTGTTTAAAATAGTTAAACAGAGGCTGGTGTCTGTTAGAAAGTACAGCAAGTGGTGTATCTATACCCATAGCACCGATAGATTCACTTCCGTTAAGTGCCATAGGAAGAATAGATGTTCTGAAATCTTCATATGTATAACCAAATGCTTTCTGTAATCTTGCTCTTTCTTCCTTAGTATGTGCTGGCACCTTTTTGTTTGGTATCTTAAGATCTTCAAGCTTTATAAGATTGTTATCAAGCCACTCACCATATGGCTGCTTAGTAGCATATTTTTCCTTAAGTTTATTATCATCTATAAGCTCACCCTTAACGGTATCTACAAGAAGCATCTTACCTGGATGAAGCCTGTCTTTTACTTCTATTCTGCTTTCATCAATAGGAAGTGCACCTACTTCTGATGAAAGAATAAGATATCCATCCTTTGTAATATAATATCTTGAAGGACGAAGACCATTTCTATCAAGAACTGCACCCATGATATCTCCATCAGAGAAAAGAATAGATGCTGGTCCATCCCAAGGCTCCATCATAGTTGAATAATACTGATAGAAATCCTTCTTCTCCTGCTCCATAGCTTTATTATTACTCCATGGCTCTGGGATTGTAATCATAACAGCCAGCGGAAGAGGCATACCATTCATAACAAAGAATTCAAGTGTGTTATCAAGCATAGCTGAATCCGAACCATTGGTGTTAACAACTGGTGTGATCTTAGACATCTCATCCTCAAGATATGGAGAAACCATTGTTTCTTCTCTTGAAAGCATTCTGTCGGCATTTCCCTTGATTGTATTAATCTCACCGTTGTGAACGATAAATCTGTTTGGATGGGCACGTTCCCAGCTAGGGTTTGTGTTAGTAGAGAATCTTGAGTGTACAAGTGCTATAGCTGATTCATAGCTCTCATCTGTAAGATCCTTAAAAAATGTTCTTAACTGTCCTACAAGGAACATTCCCTTGTATACTATTGTCCTGCTTGAAAGTGAACAGACATATGTATCTTCTGCTGTCTGCTCAAATACTCTTCTTGCAACATACAGCTTTCTATCAAACTCTATGCCTTTATTCACTTCCTTAGGCTTCTTTACAAAGCCCTGCATAATATATGGCATACAGTCAACTGCTTTTTTACCAAGGACATTAGGAAAAGTTGGAACCTCTCTCCAGCCAAGAAACTCAAGTCCTTCCTTTTCAACTATTATCTCAAACATCTTTTTAGCACGGTTTCTTGCAAGTTCATCCTGTGGAAAGAAGAACATGCCTATACCATACTCTCTTTCATTGCCAATCTTAATACCAAGTGGCTTAACTGCTTTTTCAAAAAACTTATGAGATATCTGAAGGAGAATACCTACACCATCACCAGTCTTACCTTCCGCATCCTTACCTGCTCTGTGTTCGAGATTCTCTACGATACTAAGAGCATCAGATACTGTCTGATGAGTCTTTATTCCTTTGATGCTTACAACTGCACCGATACCACAGTTATCGTGTTCGAATTGTGGGTTATAAAGTCCAGGCTGCTTTTTCTGATTTTCCATAGTCCTATCATCCTTTCATGTATAATCTGTTATCAAATCCCTGATATATTTCAATCTGCCAGCGAATTTCCAGCAGGTTATTTTGCAGTGGATTTTTTTCTGCTCATAATATACTCCTATTTTTCATCGTTGTAAACGAATTTTTATTTTGAATTGTCAGATTATTTAATTTTGTCTTAATATATATATTATTGTCAGATTATCTATCTTTATATCATTGTATTTTTTCTCTAAAAGCTGTATATTTAATACAATTTCACTTGTGTTTCCTACATTTATTCTTCTTGTTAATATCTATTTTTTCTTTGTGATGATAAATTGTTTCTGAATTGTTTCTAATTTTTAACATCATTTTCCAGGATATATTTAAAGTCGTAAAAAAATAAAGTGATAAAGCCTGCTCAACAATGTTGATAGGTTTTATCACTTTATTATTTAAAGCAATTCATATGTTTTTTTGATGCAATTCTTTACTTAATTAACCATGCCAGCTTTGATGTTTATTTTATTAATCCATTTTGGCTTTAGGCTTTTCTTTATTAATTATAAAATCTACCGCTTTAGGACACACTTTAAGATTAACCTTATTGTGTTCTCCTCCAAATTCACCATCTAGTGTCCATTTTATATTATCCGGTGATTCAAATGTTATATTGTTAGTCTTAAATGAATAAATCATATCACAGCTTTCAAGCCTCTGTGTCATAAAAGCATTTATCAGCTGCTGGAAATCAAGTGCGTTTCTTATTTCTCTTATAAGAGTAACCTCAAACACCCCATCCTGGAAATCAACATTATCACCTATAAGTCCTTTCATACCTCCAACTGAACTTGAATTGCTCACCATGCCATATATAAAGTTATCCTCTATATCAAGCCTGCTTGAAGTTACTTTCATCTTATATGCTTTAAGGTTTAAAAGTCTTTTTGCCCCCTCTATCACATATGCCTGATGTCCGAACATATTCTTAAGATCCTGCGGTGTTTCGTACGCAACATCTGTAAATGCACCAAATGCTGCCACATAGTTAAAATACCGTCTGTCATTTATAATTCCGATATCACAAGAAAAGCTTTCTCCACTTACAACATTGTATGCAGCCCTTATCTTATCTGAAGGTATGCCAAGACTCTTAGCAAAATCATTCGTTGAACCACTTGGAATGTACCCAATAGGTACTTTTTCATCTCCATATGTTATGACTGCAGATACGACTTCGTTTAATGTGCCATCTCCTCCGCTGCATACTATAATGTCATACAGTCCTTTAGCTGCTTTAATCTTTTCATATCCATCTAATGCTGCTTTCGTAGGATACACAGTAACCTCGTAATCTGCATTGGAGAATATCTGAATAATCTTCATAAGCGAATTCTTAAGCTGTGCTTTTCCCGAATTCGGGTTAAATACAAAAAGCATATTTTTCATGATATTCCTCCATTCTTATATCTCACTCTTTATCAAACCTGCACATGTAAATCCTTACATTTAAGCTCATTAAATCATCTGTCCCATTTATCGCAAAGTGAATTAATCTGATCTGTAAATTTGGCAAGATCTTTGTTAGCTCCGCCCTCATTATGCATAATAACAGTCATAAGACGTCTGCCAGCTGCAACAAGCCTGTCATATATACTTCTGTTGCGTTTATTAATGGTAGTTCTTCTGCTCTTTCTTTCTTTGTTACCCTCTGTAATCATGCAGCCTGTTACAAGATCAAAAGCGCCGCCTGTATATGGTGCATATGCATCAAAGCCATGCTCCTTCTTAAGACATTCTGTGAATTCTTCACATACACTGTCCTCTCCGTGCACAACAAACACTTTCTGTGGCTTATTCCTAAAAGCACTTACCCATCTTATAAGTCCATCTTTATCTGCATGACCACTTGAACCTGGCAGCTGTGCAATCTCAGCCTTAACCTGTATAGGCTCACCAAAGAGCTTTATCTCATCTATTCCATCAATTATTATTCGTCCAGTTGTACCATTTGCCTGATATCCAACAAAAAGCACAGTACATTCAGCCCTCCAGAGATTATGCTTAAGGTGGTGTCTGATACGTCCAGCCTCACACATGCCTGATGCCGATATAATAACCTTAGGTTTTGGGTCAAAATTAATCATCTTGGATTCTTCACTTGATACAGCATATTTAAGCCCTGGAAAAGACAGCGGATTAATGCCCTCTCTTACAAGCTCTATAGCCTCATCATCAAAGCACTGTTCAACATTCCTGCTAAAGATTTCTGTAGCCTCTATTGCAAGAGGACTATCAACATACACATCAAAATCCCGGTCGATAAGATGCTCCGCTTTTATCTTTCTTATATGATATAAAAGCTCCTGCGTTCTACCAACTGCAAATGATGGTATAACAACGTTGCCACCTCTGTCAAATGTCCTTTTAAACACGCTAACGAGTTCCTTAACATAATCTGGTGTACCATTATGGCTTCTGTTACCATAGGTAGATTCCATAACAACATAATCTGCTGTATCAACCATAGCAGGATCTTTTGTTATAGGCTTGTTAATATTACCTATGTCACCAGAGAATACTATCTTCTTAGACACTTCTGACTCTTTATTTTTTTCCTTTGCCCACACCTCTATGCTTGCTGAACCAAGCAGATGCCCTACATCTTTAAACCTCACACTTACATTATCATCTATATTTATGATCTCATCGTACTTTACTCCGACAAACTGTTTCATAACCTCATATACTGCCTTCGCATCATATAAAGGTATGAACTCCTTAAGTGTTCCGTTTGAACGCTTCGCCTTTCTGTTGCGCCATTCAGCTTCAAACATCTGGATATGTGCACTATCTCTTAACATAATATCACACAACTGTACAGTTGCCTCAGTGCAATATATACTGCCTCTAAAGCCATTAACATACAAAAGTGGTATAAGCCCCGAATGGTCTATATGTGCATGTGTAAGAAGAACATAATCTACATCGGATGCCGGTATGGGCAGCTCCTGGTTCTCATATACATCGTTTCCCTGTTCCATTCCGCAATCTATCAGTATATTTTTATCACCAACACATAGGTAATGACAGCTTCCTGTAACTTCGTGATCAGCACCTAAAAAAGTAAGTTTCATATGCTTCAACTCCCTCCAGATTCATATTTTGTACACGCTTACGTATCCATCCTGTTATTGTCTGAATACTTCTATCTGTAGGCTTAGTATAACATATAATTCATAAAAATCACATTGTTATATAATAATTTACTTATTTTTTATATATTGGTTACTGCTCAGATTTCAAAATGTATATCTGAAAATGTCACATCAACGTTTCTTGATGCAAACATACCAACATATACATGCTTAGGATCAATAGCAGTAAGCTTAAAATCATACCCTCCTGTTACTTCAGGTCCATCCGCAAACTTTGCCATATATCCATCCTGTGATGAAGCAAGTATAAGATTATATTCTTTTCCTTCTTCTATCGCGATACCTGTTGCTGGTCCATATACAAGCACACCACTTTTTCTTGCATAAGTTCCTACCGTATTCTCTTTTCTTGTAACACACAGAGGTGCTGCTGCCACATAATCGCCTAAAATGTCAGGCATGCACTTATCAATATAACAGTCATCCCTTACCATAAGTCCAAACGATACCTGGTCGTTTAAAAATATCTTATTAACTCTTACCTTCGCTCTTAATGTGAAATTCTTATTAACATCTACCTGTCTGTAATACATAGCTATTCCATCTGTAACAACTGATATCTTACCAAAATTGTTTCTGACAGCTATATGCATGTTGCCATCTTTATCTGCTTCAAGTGTAAAATTCTCCTTGCTTACATCATTTAAAACATCACCAAAAACAGTACCCTTATATTCACCATAATCTTCAAAAAGCCTGCTCTCTTCAAGCTTATCACTAAATATTACAGGCTTATAATCAGCATTTGATACAAGATACTTTTCTTTATATTCCAAAGGATTTTCAGATAAATTCACTACATTTTCAGATAGTCCTGCTATATCTGACTCTTTAATAGCTGACATAACCATATAAGCATTAACTCTTGCACCCCATATATTGGTATGTGTGTTATCTACACTAAGCCTGTTATTGGATGGCCATGCATGAAGATATATTGTATTATCAGCACCGAGCCTGTCATACATCTTGTGAGTCTTTTCAGTCATATCTATAACTGGTATGTCAAGTGTACTTCCAAGCTTTCTTACAGCTTCTGGATAATCGCCGCCTTTAAACTCCCCGACATCCTGCGTTATATGTAACAGAGTATCATCCCATTCTCCTGTAGGAGTTCTCCTTACTATAGGTGTACAAAGAATCACCTTACAGCCTGCCTCATCTGCCTTCTTGATATAATTTTCGTAGAGGGAATGTGCAAATGAGCCTTCTGTCTTATAATCTCCATTCGCATCAGTAAAGCGTGACTCCTCTGTTTTCTCATCATTATGTCCAAATCCTATGATAAGAAAATCACCTTTTTTCATGCCATCAAGCAGTTCCTTATACTGTGGCTCTGTCGTATAGCTTTTAGAGCTTCTTCCAGAAAGAGCTATATTAACAACCCTCACATTATCATTAAGATACTTATCAAGCATTGTTCCATATCCATATCTTGGATAATAATACCTGTCTTTGAAACTACTAAGTGTTGAATCACCTATAACCCATAATGTACTCATAACAATCAAACCTCTTCTTTCATAAACAAGTGAGTGGCAGAATTTAGCTCAGACACTCACATTAATTATTAATAGCTTTTATTTAGATATTCATTTCTTATATGTTCTTCCATAGCTTTAACTTCTTCCTCGAATTCTCTTGCAGAATAAAGAAGACATCCGGCACCTCTTATGATAACCTGTTCAAGTCCATCGGATGTTGCAACAGTCACATTATACTTTCTTCCATTCTCATGTGCAAACTTTTCTATGTAATGATCTGCTGTTTCTGCTTCTTTAGTATATACTACATGTATATTATGGTAATCAATATACTCCTGTGCATGTCCTGCAAGTCTGTACGCATCAAACACAACTATCAGTTCACACTTTTTCATTCCCTGATAGTTACACATAATATCAAGCAGCCTGTCTCTTGCGCTGTCCATGTTGATCTTAGCCAGCTCATCAAGTTCCTTCCATGCATGGATTATGTTATAACCATCTACTAAAAGATAGCTTACTCCCATAGCCTTTGCTGTTCTTTGTCTGTCAGACTGCTTTAACGCCACATATTGTCCAAGCTGATCTGATGATTTTCTTTTTGACAGCTTCCTTCTTTCATTATCGCCTCTGCTGTTAGAAAAGTAAGTTTCTGCCAATATCCTGTCAACCTCATCAGTTCCTATCCATTCTTCTGATACAGTCCTTGCTGCCTGCTTTGATGTCATAGGTTCATTTATATCTGACGTTTTGGGTGGATTAAGAACACTATCAACATGTGCATATTCTGATACCTCATCCCAGCTGACTGTAAAACCTGATCCATGTGCGCAGAACACAGAATCCGGTGTATTCCTTATATCTCTTGTAACATCATAGCCTATTTTTTCTATAACTTCTTCCGAGTTATGGCATGGTCTGTAACCTGACATTCTAAGATTTATGCTCCCAGTTCCCCTTGTGTATGCTGTAAGCTCTGCCTGATAATTCGCAAGGCTTGACACAGGCCCACAGCCTGTTACAAGCACTTCTTCTCCAGTATCATTAATCGTAAATGCTGCTCCCATACGTTCAAGATCTGTCATAGCCCTGCCTATATATTGTCTGTCAAGCTTCATCTCGAATTCATAAAATGGTTCAAGAAGAACGGATTCAGCCTGCATAAGTCCCTGTCTTACCGCCCTGTATGTCGCCTGCCTGAAATCTCCACCTTCTGTATGCTTGTTATGCGCCCGTCCGGCAACAACTGTTATCTTAACATCTGTAAGTGCCGAGCCTGTCAGTACACCCTTATGTGTTTTTTCACACAAATGTGTATATATAAGTCTCTGCCAGTTCTTTGCCAGCACATCCTCACTGCAGTCAAGCTCATATCTCATACCATTTCCAGGCTCACCAGGTTCAAGTATAAGATGCACCTCAGCATAATGTCTTAAAGGTTCAAAATGTCCGATTCCTTCAACTTTGTTGGCAATTGTTTCTTTATACACAATACTGCCCTCTCCAAAAGTTACATCTATGCCAAACCTTTCCTTAATTATATTCTGAAGCACTTCTATCATAACAGGTCCCATAACCTGTACATGTATTTCTTTAAAATTCTCATCCCATTCTATATGCAGCTGTGGCTCTTCTTCCTCTATAGCCCTGAGCTTTGGAAGTATCTGCATAGGATCAACGCCTGCTGGAAGATTTATCTTATAGTTAAGCACCGGAGTAAGAACTGGCGAATTGTCTTCCTTCTCATCTCCTATAGCCTGTCCTGCATACGTGTCTGACAATCCCGTAAGTGCGCATATGCTTCCTGCTACAGCTTCCTGAACAGCTGTATATTTATCCGCGCTATATACTCTTATCTGATTGACCTTCTCATCATTTATAATATCCTTGCTCTTTATACAGCCACCCGTTACTTTAATATGTGTAAGTCTTTCTCCTCTTTCATCTCTTGATATCTTATAAACTCTGGCTGAAAAATCCTCACCATATTCCCTGCTGCTGCAGAATCTGTCCATCACACCAAGCAGCTCATCAACTCCATCAAGCCTTAATGCCGAACCAAATATAACAGGAAATATCTCTCTTTCATCTAACATCCTGCTTATGCTTTCATCTGATACCTCTGAATATTTAAGATATTCTTCAAGCGCCCCTTCACTACATGTTGCTATATCCTCATAGTCAGGTTTAACGCCCTTCATATATCCGGTAAAATCTATGCAGCCTGATGACAGCTTATTCTTAAGCTGTTCAAGAAGCCTATATTTATCAGTTCCCTGCTGGTCCATCTTGTTAACAAATATAAAAACAGGCACATGCAGTCTTTTTAACAATCCCCACAATGTGTCTGTATGTCCCTGTACCCCATCGATTCCATTGATAACAAGCACTGCATAATCAAGCACCCATAACGTACGCTCCATCTCCGCTGAAAAGTCAACGTGGCCAGGTGTGTCAAGCAATGTAACATCAAGGTCCTTATAACTAAAGCATGCCTGCTTTGAAAATATAGTTATTCCTCTCTGACGCTCATAGTCATTATTATCAAGAAATGCATCTTTATTATCTACTCTTCCAAGCTTCCTTATGGCTCCAGAAGTGTATAATATACTTTCAGAAAGTGTAGTTTTCCCAGCATCTACATGTGCAAGCATGCCAATAACCAGTTTTTTCATAATCATCCTCGTTTCTATATATCTAGGGCTGAATAAGTTCTTTACTTATAGCTTTATTATAGACTTCTGGTCTTCTGTCCCTGAATAATCCCCATGAAAGTCTGTCGTATGCCAGCTTATCAAGATCAAACTTATGGACGATAACTTCTTCTTCATCCCTGCCTGCCTGATATATTATATCACCTGTGTTGTCAGTGATAAAGGAAGAACCATAGAATTTAAGTGAACTTGATTGTCCACCGTTCTCTTCACATGGCTTAACAGTCTCAACACCAATCCTGTTAGCTGCAACAACAGGAACAAGATTGCATGCTGCATGTCCCTGCATACACCTTCTCCAGTGCATCATGCTGTCACAGTCAAGTATCGGCTCACTTCCTATAGCGGTTGGATAAAAAAGCACCTCTGCACCTTCTACTGCCATAGCCCTTGCTGTCTCTGGAAACCATTGATCCCAGCATATACCAACACCTATGCAGCCGAATCTTGTGTTAAACACCTTAAAGCCTGTATTGCCTGGAACAAAGTAGAATTTTTCCTGATAGTAATGATCATCAGGAATATGTGTCTTTCTATATATGCCAAGCCTTGTTCCATCAGCATCTATAACGGCAACTGTATTATACAGCTGGTTTACATCCTTTTCATAAAAGCTGACTATTATAACTATACCTAATTCTCTGGCAACCTCTGTAAAATGCACTACAGCTGCATCCTCGTCCACACTTTTTGCATATTCATAGTATTCATATCTTCTTTCCTGACAAAAGTACTGCCTCTCAAAAAGCTCTGGAAGAAGTATTATATCTGCGCCCTTTTTAACTGCATCCCTTACAAGTCTGTCGGCTGTTTTTATATTTTCCAAAACATCTCTGCCACACTTCATCTGTACAGCAGCAACTCCAGTTATTCTGCTCATATTATCAATCTCCATTTCTACATGGTTTTTTATTCTTCTTTATGCACATTTTATATGTTTTTCTTTATGCCTGCTGGAATCTGCTGCGTTATGCAATGTATATTGCCGCCTCCAACTATTATGTCCCTGGCATATATACCGGTTACTTTTCTGTCAGGCATAAGCTTTGATAACAGTTCTATCGCAGCCTTATCCTTCTTATCACCAAACTGTGGAACAAGTACTTTCGCATTAGATATATAGAAATTCGCATAGCTTGCTGCTAATCTTTCTCCAAGCTCCCTGTTATCTTCACCTTCTGCAAACACATAACCCTTAAGATCCTCTTCTTTTATGCACACAGGCTCATCTGGTATATATAACTTATGCACCTTTATCTTTCTACCAAGTGCATCTGTTTCAGCTTCAAGCACTTTAAGGTCGGCTGATGACATATCATACTGTGGATCATTCTCATCATCTGTCCATGCAAGCACAACATTAGCAGGCGATGTAAACGCACACACATTATCAACATGCTCATTGGTTTCATCATTATATATTCCATATGGCAGCCATATAACCTTCTTTGCTCCAAGATATTCCTTAAGCTTATCCTCTATCATAGCTTTACTAAGCTGTGGGTTTCTGCCCTTACTTAAAAGACAGCTTTCAGTCACTATAACAGTGCCCTCACCGTCGCTATGTATAGAACCGCCTTCAAGCACAAATGGAGCTGCATCATAATAATCTATCCCCATCATGTCGCAAAACAGACCTGCTGCCATATCATCCTTTTCCCAGTCCATATACAAGCCATCATATTCTCCACCCCATGCGTTGAACTTCCAGCTTATTCCACGTATATCTCCTGATGCATTCTTTACGAATGTCGGGCACATATCTCTTGCCCACGCATCATCTGTCTCTATGTTAACAACCCTGACTTTATCGTCTAACATCTGCTCTGCTTCTGTCATATGCTCACTGTCTGTAAGCATATACATATTCTCAGACTGGGCGATATGCCCGGCTATTTCCTTAAACACTCTTTTTGCCGCTGCTGCTTCACCAGGCCATGAACCTGGTCTTACCGGCCATATCATAATAGTGCCATCATGCTTTTCATATTCAGCCGGCATGTAATATCCATCATGTGACGGAGTTGAATTTATAATACTCATATGTTTTATTCCTTATAATCTTATATGACTCACAGCTGGCATATATGCCATATCTGCTATATTAAAGCCTGCACTTAAAGTCTTCATATCCGAAGCTTTTAATCAGACTTAGTTTTCCATCTCTTAGCACAGCTATAGATGGAAGCGGCATTCCATTAAATGTATTATTTTTCACCATTGAATATATAGCCATATCCATAAATATAAGTCTGTCGCCCACATTTATCTCATGGTCGAACTCATAATCACCTATAATATCACCCGCAAGGCATGTATATGAAGAAAGTCTGTATACAAAATGTGCATCCTTATGTGCCTCTTGTGTCTTTAATATATCTGCCACTATCTGTGCTCCATATAAAGGCGGTGTGTACGGCATCTCAAGCACATCAGGCATATGACATGCTGCTGAGGCATCTAAAATAAGAGTTTCTATGCCATTATCCACCTTATCAAGCACCTCTGTTACAAGATATCCTGCGTTGAGTGCAACTGCCTCTCCTGGCTCAAGATACACTTTTACATGATATGTATCCTGCACATGTCTCACACAGTCAATAAGCAGCCTGACATCATAATCTTCTCTTGTTATATGATGTCCTCCACCCATATTAATCCACCTGCAGTTATGCATATATTTCCCGAATTTTTCTTCTACTGCATCAAGTGTTGTCTTAAGATCATCTGAATTCTGTTCACACAGCGTATGAAAATGCAATCCATCAACACCTTCAAGAAGCTGCTCATCCTCATCTATGCCTTTGTTAAGTGCCTTAAGTGTAACTCCAAGCCTTGAACCTTCTGCACATGGATCATATATAGCATGCTCACCCTGCGTTGATACTTCCGGGTTGATTCTTAATCCTATGCTTACTCCTGCTTTTAGACACTGTTTCTTATACTTTTTAAGCTGGTTTACTGAGTTAAATATAATATGGTCGCATATCTTAACAAGTTCATCCATATCCTCCTGCTTATATGCTGGTGCAAAAACATGATTCTCTTTATTCATCTCTTCTTTTCCAAGCCTTGCTTCGTACAATCCGCTTGCCGTTGTCCCGCTTATATACTGACCTATAAGCGGATACATGGCATAAGCTGAAAACGCTTTCTGTGCAAGAAGTATATGACAACCAGTTTCTTTTTCCACTCCATTAAGAATCTTTAGATTGTGAATAAGTTTGTTTTCATCTATAACATATGATGGTGTTTTTATATCTTTAAATACTACTGTATCCAATTCATTTCTCCTGGAATTCATATTTTTATCTTCTCATTTTTAAGCTGCTCACATTATAAGCTGCTTATATTTTAAGTTTCTTATCTTTTAAGCCTCTCGTATTTTAAACTACTTAACTAATACCGGGTTCTCCTCAACAACCCATGGAAGTCCCCATTTGTTAAGAGCTTCCATATATGGATCTGGATCAAACTCCTCAACATTATACACTCCAGGCTTATTCCACTTTCCAGTAACAACCATCATAGCACCTATCATAGCAGGAACACCTGTTGTATATGATATAGCCTGTGATTCTACTTCCTTATAACATTCCTGATGGTCACATACATTATATATGTATATTTTCTTTTCCTTTCCATCCTTTTTACCTGTAAATATACATCCAATATTAGTCTTTCCAACTGTTCTCTCACCAAGACTTGCAGGATCTGGAAGCAGTTCCTTTAAAAGCTGTATAGGTACAACTTCAACATTTCCTACCTTTACTGGATCAGTTCTTAACATACCTACATTTTCAAGGCATTTCATATGTGTAAGATAGCTTTGCCCAAATGTCATAAAGAATCTTATTCTTTTAACACCTGGTATGTTCTTAGCAAGAGATTCTATCTCTTCGTGGTGAAGAAGATACATATCCTTCATACCAACCTCTGGAAAATCATATTCCCTCTTAATAGACATAGCTGGCACCTCTACCCAGTGTCCATTTTCCCAATATGAGCCCGGTGCTGATACTTCTCTTAAGTTTATCTCTGGATTAAAGTTAGTTGCAAATGGATATCCATGATCGCCGCCATTGCAGTCTAGTATATCTATAGTTTCTATTTCATCAAAGTAATGCTTAAGTGCATATGCACTGAATACACTTGTAACACCTGGGTCAAAGCCTGTTCCAAGAAGTGCCATTATGCCTGCATCTTCAAACTTTTTCCTGTAATTCCACTGCCATGAATAATCAAAATAGGCTGAGAAGCCTTCTTCCTTACATCTTTTTTCATATATAGCTCTCCACTCTTTATCCTCTGTATCCTCTGCCTCATAATTCGCTGTATCTATATAATTCACGCCAGTTTTCAGACATGCATCCATAATAGTAAGATCCTGATATGGAAGTGCAAGATTGAGAACTGCTTCAGGCTTATAGTTCTCTATAAGAGACACAAGCTCATCCACGTTATCTGCATCAACCTGTGCTGTTGTTATAACAGTACTTGTTTTACCTGAAAGCTTTTCCTTAAGTGCATCACATTTACTTTTAGTTCTGCTTGCTATACATATTTCTGTAAATACGTCACTGTTCTGACAGCACTTATGTATAGCCACACCAGCTACACCGCCACATCCTATTATTAATAATCTGCTCATAATCCTTATCCTCCTGATATTCTATCCAGGTTTACCTTTAACACCTGTTTAATTATTTATTTAATGATGTAATTAACGTTCCTCTTCCTCAAGCATATCCTCAACATATTTAGGAAGCATAAAGGCTCCTCTATGTAAATTAGTTGTATAATATCTTGTCTTTATTCCTAATTTCTTCCATTCATCCGGCTTAAAATCAATTAACGGATGATATTTCTTTGATGCAAAGCCAAAGAGCCAGTAACCTGATGAACATGTCGGTATATGTGCCTGGTATACACGGCTTACTGGAAACGCCTGATATGCCTTTCTATGCATTTTCACACACTCTTCTTTGTCCTCTGAATAAAACGGACTTCCATGCTGGTATACCATGATTCCATCTTCTTTAAGCGCCTTATAGCAGCTTCCATAAAACTCTTTTGTAAACAGCCCTTCAGTATATCCGAAAGGGTCTGTGGCATCATTGATTATAAGATCGTATTCATCTGTCTTGCTTCTTAAGAATCGCAGCCCATCCTGTATATATACATTTACTCTTTTATCATCCAGTCCACATGTAAGCTCCGGAAAATACTCCCGGCAGACCTCCGCCAGCGTTTCATCAGGCTCAACTACGTCTATTCTTTCTATAGTCTTATAGTTAATAAGTTCTTTTGCAACGCCACCATCTGCACCACCGATTATAAGAACATTCTTAACAGCTGGATGAACAGCCATAGGTACATGTGTAACCATCTCATCATATATAAACTCATCCTTTTCAGAAAACAGGATCTCTCCATCAAGTGCTAAAAACTTTCCAAACTCATCTGATACAAGTACATCTATTCTCTGACAGTCACTTTCTACTGAACACAGCTGCCTCTCTATCCTCATTGACAGCTTGACATTGGTTGTGTGCAGCTCTGAAAACCACATTTCCATAATAAGCCTCCATTCTTGCGCTGCTTTTCAGCGCACTATTTAACTAAAATGTATTCTTAAGCACCATGAGATTATTCACCATAGGATCCTCTGTACCCTGCATAGAGCATCCTTTTTCTTTAACATATAATATATACTCTATAATCTCCTCTGTTATCATTTCACCTGGTGCAAGTATAGGTATTCCTGGTGGATAACACATGACGAATTCGCCTGATATTCTTCCCTTTGTATCCTTAATAGGAAGTGATTCCTTATCAGCATAAAAGGCTTCCTGAGGGGACTTCTCCACAATCGGACTTATGAATTCCCCACTCAGCATACCAGTTTTATCTTTTTTATAGATTCTTGCTATATCTGCAAGTGCTCCTACAAGTCTTTCAATATCCTGCAATCTGTCTCCGATAGATATATAAGCAAGTATGTTACTCACATCGCCAAACTCTATCTGTATATCATACTCATCACGCAGAAGATCATATACCTCTATTCCAGCAAGTCCAAGACCAAGTGTGTGCACAGACAACTTAGTTACATCATAATCATATACACTTGTACCATTAACCAGCTCCTTGCCATATGCATAGTAGCCGCCTATGTCATTAATCTCTTTTCTTGCATATTCAGCCATTTCCATAACCTTAGTAAACGACTCCCTGCCTCTTAATGCCAGATTTCTTCTTGATATATCAAGACTTGCAAGCAAAAGATATGATCCGCTTGTTGTCTGTGTAAGATTGATTATCTGCCTTACATAGTCTGCATTTACTCCTTTATTGGTAAGAAGTATCGAACTTTGTGTAAGTGAACCACCTGACTTATGCATAGAGACTGCTGCCATATCAGCGCCAGCCTTCATAGCTGATACCGGAAGATCTGGCTGGAAGTAAAGATGTGTGCCGTGTGCTTCATCTGCAAGCACCTTCATGCCATGTTCATGTGCAAAGCTTACTATCGAACATATATCTGAACATATACCATAATATGTAGGATTATTTACTAATACAGCTACTGCATCAGGGTTATCCTCTATTGCTTTCTTCACAGAATCCAGATTCATCCCTAACGATATTCCAAGTTCAGAATTAACCTCAGGGTTAACATATACAGGAACCGCGCCACACAGTACCAGCGCATTGATAGCACTCTTATGTACGTTTCTTGGAAGTATTATCTTATCTCCCCTTTTACAGTTGGAAAGTATCATCGCCTGGACTGCTGATGTCGTACCACCTACCATAAGAAAAGCATTCTCTGCACCAAAGGCTTTAGCTGCCAGTTCTTCTGCATCCCGTATAACAGACACAGGATGGCACAGATTATCAAGTGGTTTCATGGAATTAACATCTATTCCTACGCACTTTTCTCCCAGCAGATTAACAAGCTCTGGATTTCCTCTTCCTCTCTTGTGTCCCGGAACATCAAACGGAACAACTCTCTGTCTTCTTAATCTTTCCAATGCCTCGTATATCGGAGCTCTTGTCTGGTCATCTAACATTCTTTTATCTCCATTCCCATATATAATAATAGCTTCCAGGTCCAGAATACATTATCCCTGGATGATTATATTTTCTTTATAATCTGTGAACTACTGCTATATACTTAAAGAAATTACTTAAAGAAATTAAGCTTAATATCCGCATTAAGCAGCAAAACAAAAAAGAGACAGTCGTGCATTTTACACAACCATCTCTATAGTCTGATCATAATTCTAATCTGGTTTAACCCCCTTTATGTAATGTACATAAACTATACATAAATCTGGAATTAATACCAATTATTTAAGGAAATCAGCGAATATATACATAGATAATTATACTCATACTTAGTATCTATGACATACAAATATGCGTCACTCTTTATTGACCGTTTCACAAGATGATGTGCTTGGCACAGATTATAAAGTAATCAACTTATAAACAGGGCTTACCGCCCAATCAATAACAATAATGTGGGTTTACCACACCGGCAACCGACCCGCCTGTCCGTTAGGCTTAACTTATATATGATGTAACATGTATATATTGTATACATCAAATGTATAAGTGGTCATATTTGTATGAAATCATATATAATGATTATATATTTACTGACTCACACGAACGGATTGTATCATATATTAAAAGTGTATGTCAATCATTATCTGATAATTTCACACAACCTTACATGATATTGGCTTTATTCTTGCAAAACAAAATCTGCTTTAAAGAATACCAACAGCCTTTTTAGCCAGTCTGTCTGCTTCTTCATTACCTTCCACACCTGAATGTCCTTTAACCTTAACAAAATTAACTGTTATTTCGTCTTTAACAGACTGCATATAGTCATAATATGCTATGGTTCCCTTCTTGTTTCTTTTCCATTCACCAAGCGCCCACGCTCTTATGCCCATATAATCAAAATAAACATCTATGCTTTCTACACCAAGTTCTATAGCTTTCTGTACTGCTGCCATGCTTCCAAGTATCTCACCTGCCACATTTCTCATAGATGCCATCTCTTTATCATCACCAGAACCACTTAGGATATACTTGTTATCCTTATACATAAGAAAACCACCAAATCCATACACACCCGTGGCTGCGTTAAACGAACCATCAACATATGCATAGCTCTCGCCCTCTTGTGCTATATCTTTGACAGCACCCATATAAGCATATGCTTCTGCCTCTGTGGCAAAGCTTTTATACTCTGCCCCCTCACACTTAAACACCTGACTTTTACAGTCATCCCATGTCCTGTATATCCCTGGCTTACGCCCTTTTCTGACCGCATAATATTTCGATGCCATATTATTTTATTCACCTTTCCAGATTAGTATACTCTTATAACTCCAGCAATATTCTTAACAGCTGACAGTCCCTTAAATACAGCCATGGCATCATTAAAGTGCTTTTCTTTTACTTCATCTGTGATAATAACAAGCTCTGCCACGCCATCCTTGCTTTTCTTCTGGACAACCTGGGCTATACTTACTCCACTATTACCAAGCACACTTGCTATATTGGCAAGCACACCTGATCTGTCAGCTATCTCTAATCTTAAGAAGAACTTGCTGCTTGTATCAGCTATATTCTTGACATTAAGGTGCTTATAACAGCAGCAGCCTATCTTTCCACATGAATCATGTACTATATTCCTGCATACATCTATAATATCACCAACAACCGCACTTGCTGTCGGCATCTGTCCTGCACCGCGTCCCATAAACATCGCATCATCCATTGCAAGTCCATGCACAAAAACCGCATTAAATGCATCGTTAACTGTGGCAAGTGGATGATTAGATGGTATAAGCATAGGATGTACCTTAACTTCTATTCCATCATCTGTATTCTTTGCAACTCCAAGAAGTTTAATAACATATCCGAATTCTTTAGCATACTTTATATCATCTGCTGATATCTTCGTGATACCTTCTGTGTATACATCTGCAAATGTTACTCTTGAATTAAATGCTATTGATGCCATAATAGCTATCTTTCTGCCGGCATCATATCCTTCAACATCTGCTGTTGGATCTGCTTCTGCATATCCTAACTCTGTTGCCTTGGCAAGTGCCTCCGCATAATCCATACCGCTTTCTGTCATCTTAGTAAGGATGTAATTCGTAGTTCCATTAACAATACCCATAATCTCAGTAATATGATTGCCCGCCATGCTCTGCTTCAATGGTCTGATAATAGGAATAGCACCAGCTACTGCAGCCTCAAACTGAAGGTCTGCACCAGCTTCATTGGCTGCATTGCCAACCTCTTCACCATATTCGGCTATAAGATCCTTATTAGCTGTAACAACCTGCTTTCCAGCCTTAAGTGCATCAAGCACATAATCCTTTGCCGGATGGATACCACCCATAAGTTCTACTATAATGCTTATCTGGTCATCCATTATGATATCTGCCCAGTCATCCGTAAGAAGCTCTTCTGGAATACCATCTCTTTTCTTACCGATATTTCTTACAAGAATCTTCTTAATAACAAGTCTGGCACCTGTTTTATGCTTTATCTCATCCTCCATTGCCTGACACAGCTTATAAGTTCCCATTCCTACTGTTCCTGCCCCAAGTATTGCGGCATATATTACCTTTTCTGACATGTTTATTCTCCCTTACTATTGTTCGTGCTTAGCTTTGGCACTTTATCTGACTGTATTCTTATTGTATGATGTCGGGGTCAAAAGCCCCCGACTTTGATATACGGTTTAACCTTATATCAGTACATTGCTCTTTACATATCCTTTAACTTCTTTACAAAAGCTGATATTCTTATAATAGAAATCAGATCTGATACACCTTCTACCATAAGTACTATTCCTATGAATATCATAAGTGCTACTGATGAATCAAATGGATTAAATAATGCAATCACACCCATAACTACCATAAATGCTGCTACAACAGCCTCTATCCACCATTTATCAGCTTTCATATGGTAAAACTCTATTCCATACTGAAGCTTAAGTATTCCATCAATAATAATAACTATTGCAAGGATTGTTCCAAAAAACATAGCTATAACCTCTGGTTTCATAACAAAGAATAATCCGAATGCTAACAATGAAATACCCTGTACCAATCCAAACGAACCAAATATTTCCTCTTTAGCCATACTAAAATATGTTATGAGTCTTAACACACCCCATACACATAAAGCTATTCCAACAGCCTTACATATAATAAGCTGCGAAAGCTCTGGATATATAACAAGAAAAAGTCCAAGAGCAAATAATACAATAGAAATAATTATCAGTTCAATCTTAATTCCTTTAATCTTCTTAACCATAATATAATCTCCTTTATAAAGCTGCCTCAGCTAATAACTGCAGATTACGCAATTACTTCGCGTTTCACTTATTTCTCTTATTAGTATACCATAGAAATAAAGAAACTGTCGAACTATTTCCATGTATATATACTAAATATATAATAGAAAACAGTCAACAGTTTCTTCTGTCTCATATAATCAATTAATTTATCATAAGTTAACCTAAATATATAACTCTTTTAATTCTGTTTAATACACGCCATCAGGCTCTGTCCATAGCCTGGTCATAATCTCTGGTTCCCGCAAATATCTCATTCTTGTAAGGGTTCTTCTTCTGCTCAACCGCTCTCTTTATAATAACTGAGATACAGATGACATTAGCCACAACTGCAAGTATAGACATAACACCCTGTGCTACCGGATATGCACCTGCAGCATTCATCTGCTCTAATGTAAGCTTTGAAAGCTCCATGCCTGTTGCTGCTCCTGTATACTTATAAAGCACAGGAAGTGTAGCGAATATTCCATCTACCTGGAAAAGTGGGAATACCTGTGCAAACATACACCATGTTGCAAGTGTGTTAGCACGGTTCTGGATCCATCCACCCTTGTTCCATAAAGCATTGGCAAATGTTGGTGCAAGAAGTAATGCAACACCACAGTACCATGTATGAGTAGGCAGGTTGTTATATGTATATGTAAAGTTCCATATATCATATGCAACTATAAACCATATAGTCATATCAGGCCATAACATATCATCCTTCTTCTTAGAAGAATAGATACCCCACCAGCCAGTCATACAGAAGATGTTAATAAGACCTGCAATACCGTTAAGCCAGTTCCACCAGCCACCGTAAAGCCATACACCTTCGTTAGAAAACCACCAGCCACCATTCATTCCGCCTTTGATTGCAGATTCAAAGTCACTACATACAGCAATAAGAATATTAATAGCAACAATTAAGAATGGGAATACCTTAAACCACTCTGTTTTACCTATGCTCCACTTATACTTAAGCATCATAAAGCCAATACAGCCTGCTGTTGCGGCATAAAGCTTGGCATAATGGAACCATCCATTCATATACTTGTATGTCTGGTTATTAAGTGCCCATGAAGCACCATTTGCAGCTCCTATCTGGATAGCCACGAAATAAACTGTCAAAGCAATAGGAATAAATACAAAGAATAATAATCCACCAAACTTTGAACGTCTTGCAAGCTCGTTACATATAACAAGCCCTGCGAATACAAGCACCCATCCTATAAGCTTATAGATAGTGCCATCGCCATAAAGTTGAAATAACATATTAACACGCCTCCGATCATATTACTGATTATATGTTGTGTTAATTTTATAACAATTTTCAATTATTTACAATCATTTTATTAATTATTTTAATCAGGTCTGAATTATTTATAAACAATCTCAATATTATTTATAAATCTTTATGCCATATTCATCTTTTCAGATGTGCTTCTTATATGTTCAACCGCCTGTTTTACCTGCTCAGCATATTCAAGATTCTGTTCGCTCAGATTATGCACCTGTTCTGCATTAACTGTAACCTCCTGTGTTACTGCAGAAAGCTGTGATATATTCTCAACAATTCTGTTATTGGAAGCTGAAAGGCCTGTTATCTGCTTGTTAACCTCCTCCACATGCTCTACTAATGCTGACATATTACTATTAAGCTGTTCAAACGTCTGTGAAGCTGAATTAATATTATCGCTCTGCGTATGGGCCGCATTGACAGAAATCCTGACAGATTCCACCACATCCTCTGCATTGGCATTAAGCTCATATATTATCTTTGTTATATCCTCTGTAAAGCCCTTTGTCTGCTCAGCGAGCTGTCTTATCTGTTCAGCTACAACTGCAAAGCCTCTTCCTGCCTCTCCTGCTCTTGCACTCTCTATTGAAGCGTTAAGTGCAAGCAGATTAGTCTGGCTTGATATATTAAGAATCATATCCGCTATATTCTCAACCTCTTTGGTTTTCTCCTGAAGCTTTGACATTGAATCAGTAACCGACTTATTAGTATCCTTTATCTGCGCAGACTGTGTCTTAAGCTCTGTCATGATTTCTATATTCTTTTTAATACTATCATTAGAATCCATTGCAATATCTACCATCGCATTAGATACTTCGCCTGTGTGCTCAATAGCCTGCTGTATAGATGTTGTCATAGTATTCTGTTCTTCTATGCTTGTAGCAGTCATATTCGTAGCAGCAGTAATTTCCTTCATATTGCTTGTTACATTCTCTGTTGTACTTACAAGCTGATTCATAATATTTCTGCTTTCATCAGTTTCCCTGTTAACAGTCTGTGATACCTCAAGCATATCATCAAGAACCTTCTTTACCTTATCATGTTCTTCTCTTGCTGAGCCAACTGCGTCATCATTAAACAGTATACATAGCTTTCCAACCTGAAGTATTACAAAACCTGTAAGAATAACAATAAATGTTCCACATACTGCATTAACATCATTGCCATATATTCCCTTTGATGCCTGTACACTCATAACTATAATATATATAATCAATGTGCCTATTGCAGTTCTATTCAAAGACTTCTTCTCATAATAAGGAATCTGTAATATAAATATTATTATAATTGCATAGCTTATAAAGGTTGCACTAGTCTGAACACCAATAAGCAGATATTCTATACATACCTCCCATGTAGCCATAGCTTTTAACTTTCTTGTTTCATTATTCTTTACATGCACGATAATATTGGCTATTGCAAATACAGCAATAAGAACTGTATTACCATATACAGTTATAGGTGATATAGCATTACAGGACAGCTTTAACCACAGATATAATATAAATATACATCCCAAAACAGATGTCGCTGCTATATAAAATCTGTTCATTTTTTTAAATCTTTCCGTTTCCTCTGTGTACTTGTACTTATTTCCAGCCTTAATCTCTTCCATTTTAAAAAATCTCCCTCCTTGTAATTAATACATTATAATGTAAATGCTAAAAATCATACAAAACAAACTATAAATATATTAATACAAAAAGCGAGATTTTTCCACAATAAATCAATATTTAATTGAATAAATTTATTCATAAACTCAACTCATAAATTCAATTCATAAATTTAATTCTTGAATACATATCCTCAACTATCGTTCTTATATCCATGCCCTCCTGTGCAATAACAATATCAGCATACTTTTCATACAGTCTTTTCCTGTCCTCAAATATTTCCTCAATAGTTGTTTTACCGTTCGATACAACTCCACGCTCTTTAAGGCTTCCAAGTCTTGACTCAAGCTCCTTTTCAGACACCTTAAGATATATAACAGTTCCTATTTCCTTAAAATGCTCCATTGCCTCTTTTCCATAAACAGCACTTCCACCAGTAGCTATAATCGTATGCTCTGGTGATATAGAACAGTTTACATCATTTTCAATCTTTATAAAGCCTGCATCACCATGCTTGTCTATCAGTTCCTCAAGTGTACAGCCATAGGTATCCTGTATGACTATATCTGAATCTATGAAGGAATAGCCCATTTTCTTTGCAAGCACTACTCCTAATGTACTCTTGCCGCTGCCTGGCATTCCTATTAGAATAATATTTTTTCTTTTTACCATATCATTACTTATTGAATTCATATCGTTCCTTATCCCTGTTGTCGTATATAACACCCTAGGTCCTGCCAGCTTAGTATAAGCAGTTTCTTAAGGTATGTTCACATTTTCACATTCTTAATTATATTAGTCTCTGTTATTTATCCGCTGGTATTACACATATCCAGATTAGTGAGCTTATAAGAAGCATAAATGGATAAAATAAAACAGGTATTATCTGAAACGCTGATATCGAATATCCAAGCTCGTTAGCCGCCGATATTGCAACCAGCATCTGCGCACCATACGGTATTATGCCCTGGAACACACATGAAAATGTATCTAACAGCGAAGCCGTTTTCCTGTTAGATATTCCATATTCCTCTGACATTTCCTTAGCTATCGGATTCGCCACGACTATGGCAACAGTATTGTTTGCAGTTGCTATATCCATAGCTCCTACAAGTATACCTACTCCTAACTGGCCACCTTTTTTTCCCTTAAAGGTTTTCTTGATTCCATTAAGCAGGGCTGTGAAGCCTCCATATTCCCTTATGAGTGCACATAGAGCAGAAACAAGTATAGCAACCATGCTTGTTTCAAACATCCCTGATAAACCTGAGCCTATGTTTCCAATAAGTTCATAAGCTCCTATATTACCAGTTGATAGAACAATAATTATTCCTGATACTATTCCAATAAGAAGCACACTAAACACATTAACTCCTGCTATGCCTCCAATAAGCACAAGCACATATGGAATAATCTGGATAAGATTATAATCGTGTGTCACACTTCCGGATATATCCGTTCCAAATGACAATAACAGAATAATAATCAGTGTCACAACTGCTGCTGGGAATGCAATCCAGAAATTCTCCCTGAACTTATCCTTCATAGCACATCCCTGTCCATTACATGCAGCAATCGTCGTATCTGAAATAAATGAAAGATTATCTCCAAACATAGCTCCACCCATAACAGATGCCATACATAGCTGTACAGAAAAACCTGAAGCCTCTGATACAGCTACTGCAATAGGAACAATAAGTGTTATAGTTCCAACTGAGGTTCCCATAGCAGTTGATACAAAACAGGCAACTATAAAAAGTACTGCTACTGCGAATCTGGCTGGTATTATATCAAGCATAAAATATGCCACGCTCTCTGCACTGCTTCTTCCTGCCACTCCTACGAATACACCTGCTGTAAGAAATATAAGAATCATTGTTATTATATTCTTATCAGCTAATCCTGACGCCATTATTTCAAGCTTCTTATCAAAAGCTACATCTTTGTTCTGCATACAGGCTACAAGAATTGCCACAAGAAATGCTGCTATAATAGGAATATTATAAAAACCCATAGGAATTTTCATAACATACTCAAATACAATTCCAAACCCCAGATATAATATTAAAAAAACAAGTATTGGCATTAACGCCAAAGCATTTGACTTCTTCATATCACACTATTTCCTCCATTCAGAATAGTATAATATAATCTTGTAAAAGTGTCAAAGCTCTAAAAATGTAAAAACATACCAGGCTCTAAAAACTAAAAACATATATCTGTAAAATGTCAGGCAATAATCAAATTCAATAATATCCAAAGCTAGAATTGCTTAAACACTCTGACATACTCTGTAAGCCTGTTTCCAATATTACTGTTAGTATCAGCCTCACGCTTTATATCATTAATAGAATCAATGGTTATTTTGTGGCTAAAATATGAAAAGCTGGTAATTGTTTCAATTTTTGTACTTATTTTTGTAAAGCTGCTTTAATGAAAATATATAGAATTTTACTTATAATTGGTATATAATATCTTAACTAGGAAAATTATTATTCAAATGATGTAGAAAAACTTTATTTATGAATACATTATAGAAGCTGTAACAATTGAACCAGCATGGAGAACTTATTATATGATTATAAGACGTTTAGTAAGAACAAGACAACTAAAAGAGGGAATGAAAATCGACCAGTCAGTAGTAGACCGTGCTGGACGAAACCTTGTTCAAAAAGGATCCATTCTTGATAATTACGTCATTGAATCGCTCCTTAGGATGGGCATTATGATGGTATATATCCAGACAGGTGAGGAGTCTGATGATGATATAGAAAAAAGTATATCGCCACAGGCCAGAAAGCAGATTGAACGTCTTCGTACTGATGACCGCTCCAAGGTTGAGCTTTCCAATAGTGTTAAAACGCGTGTTGCTGAGGGAATACAATATATCTATGCCAATGCTGGATCAGACCAGCTGGCAGATACCACTAACAATATAGCTTCTAACCTTATGACAGCCATCAACAATAATGATGCCATTGCCATAGATATTAACGCACTTAAGACAAGTGACGAATATACCTTTAAGCATAGCGTTGACGTTGCTACTATGTCTATGATACTTGCAAAACAACAGGGCTTATCACAGAAGCAGATATATGAAATAGGAGTTGCTGGACTTCTTCATGACATAGGTAAAACCAAAATACCTCTAGAGATTCTTAACAAACCGGGTAAACTTACAGATGAGGAATTCGCTGTTATGAAGCAGCATCCTGTATTTGGATATCATATGATAAATGATAAAAATGAGTTCAGCAACGAAATAAGCCTGGCTATACTTCAGCATCATGAGAAAATGAACAGCCACGGATATCCGCTTGGTTTTCCAAGTGATAAAATAACCAGCTATGCCAAAATCCTTACCGTCACCGACATATATGATGCACTCGTAACAGAAAGACCATATAAGTCTGCATTTTCACAACGTGATGCAGTTGAAATGATTATGTCTATGACAGAGGAACTTGACATTACTGCTATGAAAAGCTTCCTTGAAAGTATAATATTATATCCTGTTGATTCTATCGTTGAACTAAGCAATGGTGAACGTGCCAGGGTTGTAAAAAACAATGCACATTACATACTACGTCCAACTGTTGTTGGTATCAAATCCGGAATCGTGTATGATCTTAGCAATGATCTTTCGTGTGCAAATATAATTATCATGTAAGCTTTATGGGATATACAGAAAATCAGAGCCAGTCTTTCGACTGACTCTGATTCACTCTAAGCATATTACTATTTTAATCCATACTTTATCATGATTTTTTCAAGTGCTATTTTGGCATCCTTTTAAGATTATTAAAAACCTCTTCATGCGTATATCTTCTATCACGTTGCCATTTCTCTGCCTCCTAACTTTATATCCATATTTCTATATGGGAATATATTATCTACTTCCATACTAAAACTCCAAACTATCCTCATTGAGCAGAAAATATTTCATGCCCATGAT